>Ga0182027_10001729_pt1 | contig 36018 bp, 23 predicted proteins | sample 712E1DmetaG_FD_121300 | JGI IMG/M metagenome (GOLD analysis project Ga0182027, IMG submission 121300) | Permafrost microbial communities from Stordalen Mire, Sweden - 712E1D metaG (Illumina Assembly) | ecosystem: Environmental > Terrestrial > Soil > Wetlands > Permafrost | place: Sweden...
CCTGCATACATCTGACGATAGAGCTTGGAGAGGAAGATGAAGCCGAGGCGGGCGCGCAGAGTCGGAGTGCATGCGGACCGTTCCCAGATGGCTCTCCAGGTGTAGAAGCGGTCCCAGACTTTTTGCGTGCGCATGCGAATTTCGTCCGAGCTCATGGTCGGATGCGGTGTAAACATCTTGGGCCGCACTTCGGTGGGAATCATCCAGTAGCGCGTGATGGGCACGCCGCCCACCATCATGGGATCAACGGCCTGTTCTTTTTCCCACCGCCCGAAATCGACGGTGCCGGGGAACGGCGTCATCATGACAAATTGTGCAAAGGTCACGCCTGCTTTGAGCGCCATCTCGACCGTGGCGTCGAAGGTGGCGGGCCGGTCGGTCGGCAGGCCGAAGATGAACGAACCGAGAACGTGAACGCCGTGCTGCTTGAAGGTCTGCAGTTGCTTGGCCAGAGCCTCGCCTGAGTAGTTCCAGTCCTTATAGATTGCCTTCAATCCCTCGGGAGTGACCGCTTCAACGCCCACCAGCGCACCCTTGATGTTGGCCTTGTGCATGGCGTCGAGATAGCTCGTGTCTTCGCCTGCCTCCATGGTCATTTGCGTAAAGAACACCATGTCACTGGGGAGCTTGGCCAGCTCTTCCATCAGCAGCAGGCGCTCGTTGCGAATGGCCGTCAGCTCTTCGACCTTTGCAGTGTTGCCCTGCTCCCGCGCCAGCCGCAAGTCGGTAAACGTGACCGGATAGAAGTTGTCGTCGGCCAGGGCGATAAAACGAAAGCCCAGCCGCCGCAGGGCAATGATTTCGTCAACGACGCTTTGGAACTTCCTTTGCCGGGGCTTCTGCCCATCGGTGCGCCACACGCTGCAAAAAGAACAGTGCTTGGGGCAGCCGCGAATGGTTTGCACGGAGGCCCACATATACTTTTGGGGATCCATGAGGTCCCAGCGCGCGGACAGGAATTCGCTGCCTTCGATGCGCCCGCCTTCATAGACTTTTTCGGGCTTGCCAGCGAGGCAATCGTTGACAACCTTGCCCCAGGCAAGATCGCCGTCGCCCTTGACGACGGCATGCGCCTGGCCGCTCTCGAGCGCCTCCTCGGGAAACAGAGTGGCATGGATTCCGCCATAGACGACCCATGCGCCGCGGCTGCGAGCCATGCGGCCGACCGCGTATCCGCGCAGAGCATTTCCGGTGTGCACGCTGATACCAACGATATCCCCAGGCTGAATGGTTTCCGGCACAATCTGCTCGAGAGACTCATCGACGAGAACGGGATCTCCCACAACCTGCGGCGTGGCGGCTGCAAGCACGAAGAGCCAACGCGGCGTGATGACAGCAGTGCCAAACGAATTGTCGCTGGGATTGACGAGATGGACGCGCACTCGGTCCCCGACCTTTCACCGTGCTGGTGCGGTTGGCCTCACAGCAATTGCGGGGTTGCCGTAATGCGGGGGCAATGATTGGAAGCGGCACCTTCACGTAGAAGATGCCACGCTGCATTGGCACTACGGCCAGGTGGTTCCGAAATCGACCGTGCGAGCACGAGTGTCACTGGGCAAATTGACCGGTAAGACCCGACCCGCCATCACCGGCGGAGCAGGATTTCACGAGAGAATTGCTTCCCGGAGACGGGTCAACCAATCGTACAGGTTTTGAGCGGGATTGTGCGGTCAATCTTTGCCAAATTCACCAGAATGAACAGGTTTTCATCGAAAGACAGAGGAATTGCTTGCCGCAGCGTCTTAACCCACGCGCGTGCACTCTTCGACGGGGATGGGGACCTGCTCGACGATTTCGAGGCCGAAGCCCTCGAGGGCGGGGATGTGCATGGGGGTGTTGGAGAGGAGGCGGATGCGCTGGATGCCGAGGTCGGAGAGGATTTGGCCACCGAGGCCGATTGCGCGGAGGATGCGGCCGGAGCGGGCCTGTGAGCCTTCGCGGGCGCGCAGTTCCTGATGGAGGATGAGGCGGGCGCCTTCGGCGGTGGTGGTACCGGCAGGAGTTGCGGAGCCCTCGGGTCCGAAGGCCGCGGCGGGAGTGTGGTCGATGGCGAAGCCGCGCGAGGTGTTGTGGAGGTAGAGGATGACGCCACAGCCCTCCTCCGCGATGATGCGCATGGACTGGTCGAGGATTTCGCGGCAATGGCAGTCGGCGGAGAAGACGTCGCCTGCGGTGCAGCGGGTGTGGACGCGGACGAGAACGGGATGCGGGCAGGGCGGACGGGCTTCGGCCGGGGTGGCTGAGGCGGTGTTGCTGAGGGCGTCGTTCAGCGCGTCTGGGAGGGGCCCGGCGGCGGGTCCGGCATGGAAGGCGGGACAGTCGGGGCAGAGGTCGCCGCGGATGAGGGCGATGTGGCTCTCACCGCCGCTGACCTGGCTTTCGTAGGCGATCATGCGGAACTCGCCGTAGCGGGTTTGGATGCGGGACTCGCCAGCGCGGACGATGTAGCGCTCATGACGGAGGCGGTAACGGATGAGCTCGGCGACGGTGATCATGCGGAGGCCGTGCTGGCGACAGAAGGGAATGAGGTCGGGGATGCGGGCCATGGCGCCGTCGTCGCGCATGATTTCGCAGATGACGCCGGCGGGGGTGAGGCCAGCGAGGCGAGCGAGGTCAACGGAGGCCTCGGTTTGGCCGGCGCGGACAAGGACGCCGCCTTGGCGGGCGCGGAGCGGGAAAACGTGGCCGGGACGGACGAGGTCGGCGGAGGTGGCGAGGGGATCGATGGCGGTGCGGATGGTGCGGGCGCGATCAGCGGCGGAGATGCCGGTGGTGACGCCCTCGCGGGCCTCGATGGTCTCAGTGAAGGCGGTGCCGAAGCGCGAGGAGTTCTGCTGCGTCATGGGGAAGAGGCGCAGATGGTCGGCGCGCTCCTCAGTGAGGGTGAGGCAGATGAGGCCGCGGCCGTGTTTGGCCATGAAGTTGATGGCTTCGGGGGTGACGTGCTCGGCGGCCAGGGTAAGATCGCCCTCGTTCTCGCGGTCCTCGTCGTCGACGACGACGACCATGCGGCGGGCCTGGATTTCGGCTACGGCGCCGGGGACGTCGGTGAAGGGCGGTTCGGGGGTGCGGGTCGATGAAGGCATGGGAGGTGTTGCGCCCCTTTATTCTCGCATAGCGCGAAAAGGCTGTATTTTCTGCGCGCAGCAAAAACGCCGCCCGAAGGCGGCGCTCTCGCTGGAAACTGGCGGAAGTGCTACAACGTCGATTCAATCTCAAAGCCCCAGGCCTCAAGAAGGGCCTCAGGGATGTACTTGGAATTCTTGTTACGCCGCGCCCACTCGCGGAGGCGGGTAGAGCGGATGTACTGGTCCGCAGGCAGCTTAAACTCCTTGGTGATTTGCTCGAAGGAGGTAACCGTAGGCACAACCGGGCCAATGGGCTCCGGCTTGCCCCAATTCGGATTTCCACGACGCTTTGCCATTGATTTGTTTGTCCTTGAAAGGAGGTTCTTTCGTGGTTCATCCTCGGACGTGCCAGGGGTGCGTAAGGACCCGAGGAACTTTATTCTTATTCTACGGGTATTTCGTTGAAAAATCAATAGGAAAGCGCATTCTGGCGGGCTGTTAGCGGGGGGTGGGTGGAGGTGGACCGGTGTCGCAAGTAATTGAATTAATACAGTTTATAGAAAGCGGCGGGGATTCCCACAGGAGCGGAGCGGGGCGATTGCGTGCGAGGAACTGGCGGCAAGGCGGGCGGGAGTGGCACGATAATTCGATGACAACATATTTGCGGGTAATTGCAACAGCCCTGGTGCTGTTGAGCGGGGTGGCGATGGGCCGTGGCGTGGAATTGACGGTGAGCCGGGGGGCTCTGGAACGGACGTTGAAGCAGCAGCTTTTCAGCGGGCCGGACGGGCGGTACTACCTGAAAGGCAATGCCAAGTCAGCATGCTTTATTTCGACCGAGGACCCGCACCTGCGTTTTGAGCAGGACAGGATCGTAGTGCGGGTGAAGACGCGGGCGCGTCTGGCGGTGGGCGGCGTGTGCCTGGGAGTGACGCTGACGGTGCCGGCGGAGGTGTCGCTGGAGCCGGATGCGGAGGGGGAGACGATCGGGTTTCGCGACGCGCGGCTGGACAAAGTTTCGGACCGAAAGGAGATCAATTTTGTGCTGGCGCCTTTTCTTCGCGGCCAGGTGCCGAAGAGCATGAAAGTGAATGCGGCGGAGTTGCTGCGCAAAGCGCTGGCAGGATCAACGGCTTCGTCGGGGTACAAAGTGAACCTGGGCCGGCTGAAGATCCTATCGATTCAAATTGTGGGCGACAAGCTGGTGGTGGACGCGGACGGCGACCTGAGCGTGGAATGAAAGTGCAGCTTCTAGCCTCTAGCCTTTAGCTTCCAGCTCGACAATGCGGAAGCGGACCTTTGAAATCTACCGCTCAAAAGGTGCAAACTACCGTCCTGTGCCCGGCTCCAAACACACGGGAACTGAAGCAGGAAGAGACCCCGGGCGCGGACCAGCTTGCGTGTGTTAGGATTCGCAATCGGCGGGCAACCTCGCTCAGTCCACCACACAAGGAACCTCAAAGCCATGCTGCTGACCCGAAGAGATTTCACCCGACTCGGCGCACTGGGCCTCGCGGCCCGCTTCGCGCCCGCGCTCAACGCCCCGAACTCGACTCGCAAGACCGGATACGCGATCATCGGCATCGGCCGCATCGCCTACCACTTTATGGCTGGCTCAGCGAACACCACGAACTCCAGTGTTACCGGCCTGGTGAGCGGCCATCGCGACAAGGCGGACAAGGTCGCGGCGCAGTACAACGTGCCCGCCAGCTCCATCTACAATTACGACAACTTCGACGAGATTGCGCACAATTCCAACATCGACGCGGTGTACGTGGCGTTGCCTAACTCCATGCACGCCGAGTACACCATTCGCGCCGCAAAGGCGGGCAAGCACGTGCTCTGCGAGAAGCCCATGTGCACCTCGGTCGCCGATGCGGAAGCCATGATCGCGGCCTGCAAGGCAGCCAACGTGAAGCTGATGATTGCGTACCGCTGCCACTACGAGCCGTTCCATCTCCGGGCGATCCAGATGATCCGCGACGGCAAGGTCGGCCAGGTGCAGGAGATTTCGAGCTGCTTCGGGTTCAACATCGCGCCCGGCGAGTGGCGGATTAACAAGAAGCTCGCAGGCGGCGGACCGCTCTATGACGTGGGCATCTACTCGCTGAATGCGTGCCGCTATCTTACCGGCGAGGAGCCGGCGAAACTGACCGCCGTGGCGTCGACGATCGACCACGACGGCCGCTTCAACGAGGTGGAAGAGAACGTCGCGTGGACCACGATTTTCCCGTCTGGGATTGTGGCCAGCTGCTCGACAAGCTACGGAGCCAACACGGGCGGATACTTCAAGGTCTACGGCTCCAAAGGCTGGCTCGCGCTCGATCCGGCCTTCAACTACGACGGGGTGCACATGCATGCCGAGTTGAGCGGCCAATCTATTGACGAGCTCAATCCTTCCCGCGACCCGTACCAGTTCACGGCTCAGGCCGACCACTTCTCACACTGCGTCCAGAACAATCTCGAGCCGAACACTCCGGGCGAGGAAGGTTTGAAAGATATGCGCTGGATTGGGGAAATCTACCGCTCAGCCGGCATCGCCGTTTGACAAAATTTGATACTGCGAGGTCTGACCACTGCGATAGGATTGTAATAAGGCTTAAAATTCGCAGTGATAGAATCTCGTTTTTGGAGAAGGTATGGCGGAAGCATCGTGTGATATCGGCCTGATCGGCCTCGCAGTCATGGGACAGAATCTGGTCCTTAACATGAACGATCACGGCTTCAAGGTTGCCGTGTTCAACCGGACGGTTTCGAAGGTGGATGACTTCTTGGCGGACGAGGCCAAGGGGACACAGGTGGTGGGCGCGCACTCGGTTGAGGAGCTGACGAGCCTGCTGAAACGGCCACGCCGGGTGATGCTGATGGTGAAGGCGGGCGACACCGTGGACCAGATGATCGACCAGATTACGCCGCACCTGGAGGCGGGCGACATCATTATCGATGGCGGCAACTCGCTGTTCAGCGATTCGACGCGGCGCACGAAGTCGCTAGCAGAGAAGCGGATTTTGTTTGTCGGCACGGGCGTTTCGGGCGGCGAAGAAGGCGCGCGGAACGGACCGTCGATCATGCCGGGCGGGAATCCGGCGGCGTGGCCGCACGTGAAGCCGATCTTTCAGGCCATCGCAGCCAAAGTTGAAGATGGTACGCCGTGCTGCGACTGGGTGGGCGAAGAAGGCGCCGGGCACTACGTGAAGATGGTGCACAACGGCATTGAGTACGGCGACATGCAGCTGATCTGCGAGGCGTACGATCTGCTGAAGCACGGGCTGGGATTGACGGCCGACGAACTGCACGATGTGTTCGCAGAATGGAACAAGGGCGAGCTGGACAGCTACCTGATCGACATTTCGAGCCAGATCTTCGCCAAGAAGGATGAGGACGGCACGCCGCTGGTGGACAAGATTCTGGACACGGCGGGACAGAAGGGGACGGGCAAGTGGACGGTGATCAGCGCGCTCGATACGGGCCAGCCGGTGACGCTGATCGGCGAGAGTGTGTTTGCGCGCTGCCTGTCGGCGCTGAAAGAAGAACGGGTGGAGGCCGAGAAGATTCTGCGCGGTCCGAAGACGCAGGCCAAGGTGGGCGACCGCACGAAGTTCATTGAGGACGTGAGGAGGGCGCTGTTCTGCTCGAAGATTATCAGCTACGCGCAGGGGTACATGCTGCTGCGGGCGGCGGGCAAGGAATTTGGCTGGAACCTGAACATGGGCGGCATCGCGCTGATGTGGCGCGGAGGATGCATCATCCGCAGCCAGTTCCTGGGCAAGATCAAGGACGCGTTCAAGAAGAACCCGAAGCTGGACAATCTGTTGCTCGCTAAGTACTTTTCGCGGTTGGTGAACAAGTACCAAGCCTCGTGGCGCAAGGCGGTGACGCACGCGATTAAGCTGGGCGTGCCGACGCCGGCTTTCTTGACGGCGCTGGCGTTCTTCGACGGCTATCGCACCGGACGGCTGCCGCAGAACCTTCTGCAGGCGCAGCGCGACTTCTTCGGCGCGCACACGTATGAGCGGGTGGACCAGCCTCGCGGCCAGTTCTTCCATACCAATTGGACGGGACATGGCGGAAGGGTTTCGTCGACGACGTACAACGCGTAAGGGACAGCTTCAAGCTCCTAGCTTCTAGCTGCTAGCTTGTTTGTGGTGAGTTGGCTGTTGTGCTTTCCGGGGTCTCAAAAGTGAGACCTGGGGCACCCGGCGTAGAACAGTTGTCAGTGAACAGTTATCCGTGGCCAGTAAATTGGGCGGCGATTTCCGAGGTGGAGATCGCCGCCTTTGACTTTGCGCTGGAGTTTGATGTGAGTCGACCAGCAGAATTCACCGCAGGGATTCGACGGGGGCGGGGTCCATGTCGGCGTAGTCCTGGTTTTCGCCGCCCATGCCCCAGCAGAAACTGTAGGCGCGGGTGCCCACGCCGGCGTGGATGGACCAGCCGGGAGAGATTACAACATTCTTGTCGGACATGACAATGTGGCGGGTTTCAGCGGGCGGTCCCATGAAGTGCATCACGCGCGCGTCAGGGGCGACGTTGAAGTACATGTAGATTTCAGAGCGGCGCATGTGAGTGTGCGGGGGCATAGTGTTCCAGTTGCTGCCCGGCGCGAGATGGGTGACGCCCATGACGAGTTGGCAACTGCGCGCGCCTTGGAGATGGATGTACTTGCAGATTGTCCGCTTGTTGCATGTTTCGAGGCTGCCGAGGTCCGTGGGCGTAGCGTCTTGCTTGCGAACGAGGGCTGTCGGGTACTCGGCATGCGCGGGGTAGCTCAAGAGGTAGTAGACGGCGGGCGCAGTTTTGTCTTTTGAAGCGAAGCGGACTTCTTTGTTGCCGCGGCCGACGTAGAGGACGTCGAGATTGTTGAGCTCGTAGCTCTTCCCTTCGACTGTGATGATGCCGACGCCGCCGATATTGAGCGCGCCCAGTTCGCGGCGCTCCGTAAAGTAGGTTGCGCGCAGGTCGGGATCGGTGGGGAGGGCGATGGGGGCATCGAGCGGAGCGGCGAAGCCGACGACGGCGCGATCGAGGTCGACGTAATTGAGATGGAGCTTGCCGGGCTCGTAGAGCGCGTTGAGCAAGAAGGTGTCGCAAAGCTCTTCGGTGGTCGTGCGCGGGTAGCGCACAGGGTCAGCCATCAGTACGGTCTTCATCGGGAATCTCCTGAGAGCAGCTTCTATCGCACCTCAATATTACCGTTCGGTAGCACGCATACTCCGTTCGCGCCGCAAATCCTTTTTGTTCCGGGCGGATCTGGCAGTTTCGTCGGATCCCAGTCGTCGTTGCCGCGGAGAAAGACCGAGGGCTCATACTGCCTGGCTTCGCCGGGCGTGAGGAAGTGCGTGTGCGAGTCGCGATCGTCGTGATGCGCGCCGGGGCCGGAGGAGTCGAACTCGGCATAGTAGGCGGTGTCGAGCGAGTGCGTTTGTTCGGCGTGCCATTCGCTCCATCCCGCGAAGGCGATCTTGTCGCCCATCCAGGTGTGCATGTAGATGACGGTGGCATAGGCGCGCCAGGGACGGCCGAGAAAAACGGGCGCAGTGACGCCGGGATCAGCAGTGAGCTTGCAGTGATCGAGGACGAAGCCGGAGTCCTCGCCGGGATAGTGCTTCGACTGCGCGGTAATGAAACCGCCGTTGTGCGGAGTGGAGTGAATCTCGCAATTCTCGAAGACGGCCTTGCTGTCGCCGAAGATGAAGTCGACGTTGCCTTCGACGTAGCAATCGGGGAAGTACTGGCGAGTGGGCGTGCAGCCCTGCGTGTTTTGCGTGCAACCGCGGCTGCCGAGATAGACAGTGTCCTGGTTGCCGAGAAGGCGCACGTTGTGGAAGATGGCGCGGTCGCCGGTGACCAGGAGGGCCAGCGCCTGAGAGCCTTGCTGCGTCTGCTCGTGCGTGCGGTTGAAGTCGTTTTCGAAGGTGATATTTTCGGCGAAGAAGGTGTCGGCGGTGACATTGACGGTGGCGGAGTGGAGCGTGCCGCCGTTCTGGCCGGCACTGCGATCGTTGACGACGACGGTCTTGGTGGCGTCAGGATTGGCGCTGCGGATGGTGATGCTGGGCTTGTCGACGGTGAGCACTTCGCGATAGACGCCGGGCGAGACGGAGAGAACCGCGCCGCCGGTTTTGGGAACCATGTCGAGCGCGCGCTGAATGGAGTAGAAGTCGCCGGTTCCGTCGGCGGCAACGTAGAGCGTTTTGTCCTCGGGCGGAGTCTTGCCGGCCATCTCGGGGGCGGTTTTGTCTTCAGGGAAGGGGACGAAGCGGGCGTTGCAGTCGAGCGGCTGGCCGGACGCGGAGCCGGAGGCCTGCGTGATGGTGACGTCGTCGCCCTTGGGCTCGAGATTGCCAAATTTGGAGCCGATGGTGATGTCGGCGTCTTTGTCGTAAAAGAGCGAATCCTTCTGATTGTCGGCGAAGACGTTGTCAAGCTTGATCTGAAGTTTGTGATTGGCGTCGAGGCCGAGGAAGGTGAAGGCGCCCGGCGTGAGCACGTGCACGTCCCGGAGCGTGATGTCCTGATAGATGGGAAGACGATCGCCGGTGAAGTTGGTGTAGTGCGGAGTGAAGACCAGCGGATTGGTCACGTTGCGGATGCAGACGTTGCGATAGATGACCTGATGGACGAGGCCGCCGCGGCTGGGGTCGGACTTGATGCGTAGACCGTTGTCGGCGCCGTCGATGGTGAGGTCGTCTACGAGGAGGTGATCGACGCCGCCATAGGTTCCACTGCCGATGGACATGCCGTGGCCGGAGTAGAAGTGGTTGTGAAGGATGGACATGTTAGAGACGGCTCCGGCGCCGCTGGGCTTGAGGCAAACGTCATCGTCGCCGGTGTGGATGTAGCTGTAGGCGATGGTGATATTGCGCGAGGAGCCGGGATCGATGCCGTCGGTGTTGCGCGCGGTTTTGGGAGTCATGATCTTGACGCCCCAGGCGGTGAAGCCGTCGGTTTGATTGACGGAGACGTGGTAGCCGGGAGAGTTGCGCAGAGTGATCTTGTACAGGATGAAGTTGTCGGCGTGGCGCAAGGAGATCATGGAGGGGACGCTCTGCTGCTGGTCAGTGACCTTGGCCTGGTGCGCGAGATCCCACCAGGTGACGTCCTGGCCGAGGAGGTTGGCGCCGCCGCGGGCGTCGACGGAGCCCTCGCCCATGATGCCGGCGTTGGCAGCGCCATCGCCAGTGATGAGCGGCTTGCAGCCGTGGCCGTGCTCGGAGACGATGCCGCAACTGCCTGGGGCGAGATCGTAGAGGCGCGGATCGCGCGAGGCGACCAGAGCCGTGTTTTTGTCGATGACCAGGGTGACGCCTGGGCGAAGGTTGAGCGGGGCGGTGAGGAAGACGTTGCGTTTACCGTGGGCGCGAAGGACGACGGCCTGCCCCTGTGTGCAGTGGTCGAGAGCGTCCTGAATGCGAGCCGTGGAGAGCTTCTGCTCATCGGCGGGCGCGATGATGCCGTGATTGGCGGCGATGTCGGCCTGGAGCGTGACGCAGGCGGGCGGAATGCGAGGCTCGGTGACGGTGCGAGTGTCCTGAGCGGGCAGGGCTAAAGCAGCAACGAGCGTCAGGGGGACAAGAAGCAGACGCAGCGAGACAGGACGCATTTGGGTTCCTCCGATGAGTGCGGGTCGCGGCTGCGCGAAGGTCCGGCAAATGGATTCGCGCATTTTTGGTGGACTGACCACTTGGCCCATCCAATGAAAAAGTACCGAGCGTTGGGCCGTGAAGAGACTGCCGGCATTCATCTCGGGCCGGCAATGCGGAAATGATTCAGCGCGGAACTTGCTCGAGAACCCAGCGGACGAGCTCGTTGCCGGCGGCGAAGTTATCGTAAGCAGGCGGCAGCTTGCGGCCGTCGGTGTACTCGTTGTAGAGCCAGGGATCGACCATAGCGTAGACCGTGCCCTTGCCGTATTTTGCCGTGGCCATGAGAATATCTCCTCTGTCAATGAGGATGGCTTTGGCGGGGCCATGCACGGAGATGGTGCAAACATCCTTCACAAAGAGCGTGTGCGGATGGTGGAAGATGGGGCCTCTGCCATCGACGTCGATTCTTCCCTGCTCCCAATTGGCGCCGATGACGTGCTTGCGGAGGACGCTGTTGAAGTGGATGCCAAACTTTTCGGAGACGACGTTGAAGTGGTCGAGATCGGCGAAAGAGGTGTCATTTTCCATGATCATGAGCACGCCACCGGATTTGACCCAGTTCGCAATCTGGGCCGCGTCTTCAGGATTGGCAAAGTGTGCATGCGGGTTTTTGCCGGCGTTGTCGGGTGAAGCGATGAGATAGGCCTGTGCGCCGCGGAGGGCATGGAATGTGGGTTCAGCGTCGAGCTCGTTGGTTTCGGCGCCGAAGCTGCGGAAGATGTCTCCGAGGAGCGAGTAGCCGGGTTGATCCCAAGTGTTCCATTTGTAGTGGAAGTAAACCTGTTGGCCGAATGCATCGGTGCGCTGCTGCGAATTGAACCAGCCGTCGACGAGGACGGTGAGGCCGCGACCGAGCTTCGCGTTGGCGGCGGTTTCCATTTCGGAAGCGGCGAGGAGGAATGCGCCGACGCCCTTGGGATCGTTGGTGATGATTTTTTCGCCGATGTAGTAGGCGTATGTGCCGTCGCGATAGGGATCGCCGCCGAGGCCGGCGCCTTTGACGGTGCTAGTGAGCGAAACGTCGTCTCCCGGCCCGGTCTGGACAAAGCGGGTGAGGATGCCGTGGTAGCCGCGCTCGGCATTGGCAAGGTAGCGCTCGGGCAGATAACCGCGGCGCACGCCTTTCGCGAGACCGTAGACGAACATGCAGGCGGCGGAGGACTCGAAGTAATTGCCCTTGGCGGCAGGCTTGTCGACGACCTGATACCAGAGACCGGTGGACGGGTCCTGGTAACGCGCGACGGCGGCGGCCTGGCGCTGGAGAATGGCGATGAGTTGCTGGCGGCCGGGATCGTTGCCGGGATAGTAGTCGAGCGTGTCGACGAGGGCCATCATGTACCAGCCCATGCCGCGCGCCCAGAATTCGGAGGAGTCGCCGGTTTGCTTGTTGGCCCAGCGCTCCTGCTTCGATTCGTCCCAACCGTGGTAGAGCAGGCCGGTCCTGGGGTCGCGCGCGTGCTGTTCCATGAGCACGAACTGATGGGTGATGTCGTTGAAATCGCCCGAGTGGTGGGAGATGGAGGCGTATTCGGCGAAGAAAGGCTCAGCCATGTAGAGGCCGTCGAGCCACATTTGATTGGGATAGCGTTGCTTGTGCCAGAAGCCACCGGAGGGAGTGCGCGGCTGATGAGCGAGCTGATCGTAGAGGAATGTTGCCGCGGTGAGATAGCGGCGATCCTGCGTAACGCCGTAGAGGAGAAGAAGCTGGCGGCCGAGGAGGATGTTGTCGAGCTGATGCTCTTCCGGCTTGAGCGTGGGGATGGAGCCTTCGGGGCCGAGGAGCGCATCGACGTGGCTCTGGATGTAGTTGAAGTACCGGGGATCGGCGGTGGAGAGCCAGACGGAATCCATGCCTTCGAGCAGCGTGCCGAGCTCGTAATTCCAGATCCAGGGAGCGCCGTAGGGCACAAAGCGGCCATCGGGCCAGCGCACCATGGCGGCGTTGGTGGCGCGCTGTGACCAGGGGAGCTCGTCCGCGCGAAGCAGGAGAGAGGCGGCAATTGAGCCGAAGGCGAGACAACAGAAAAGAACGCGGAGGATCTTCATGAATGCTCCGAAGAAAGGGCGCCGATGCGGCGAAGAAGCTAAAGTGTCGAGCCAATCATACAAAAGAGGCTGCCGGGTTGAAGCGGCAGCCTCCGAAGCGATTGCATGTGAAAAGCCAACTCAGAAACTGATGCGAGCCGAGAACTGAGCGGACTTGCGGTTGAGGTTGCCGCTTTGGGTGACTTGTCCAAAGTTGGCGTTGCCGACCGCGGTGCTGGCAACGGCAAACAACGTGTGGTTGGTGACGTTGTACCACTCAGCGCGGAAGTCGAGTTTGGTGGATTCTCCGAGATGCAGCGGGAAGCTGCGCACCAAAGCAAAATCGAGCTGGTAGTTGCCCGGCCCGGAGATGTTGTATGGCGCGGTACGCGGCGCATCGCCGAAGGTGTAATCGTAGCCGCCACCTGTGGAGAGAATCGACTTCTGGCCAGTTGGGGCAACCGGGTTAAGAAATGGACCCTGAGCCGCAACGGTCTGGCTTCCGGTGCTGGGCACGATATACGCGCTGGCAGGAGTGGGGCCAGCGGCTGTCGTCGTGGTAGCCGAAGTTGTCGCGTTGTAGGTTGCCCAGGTCTGGCCTTTGCCCCACTTGCCGTTCTGGCGGGCGACACCCGCGAAGTTCGGATTGAGGGTTGCATTGCACGTGCTGTCAGCGGGATTGGTCTGGCAGGTGGAACCGGTGATTGCGAGAGGAGAACCGGAGTACGCCTGATAGACGCCGGAGAACGAAAATCCTCCCATGATCGCCCTCTCGACCGGGTTCTCCGAAAGAACCGTCTTGCCGAATGGCCATGCCCAAACAGCCGTGGCGACAAAGTGCTGCGGCTGGTTCGACGTGGAGACTGTCCGTTCGATGCGGTCGGCCGGAAAGGAGGCGGAGGGATGATTAGCAAGCGTGCCGGCGGGAATGGCGTAGCCGGTCCGGAAGGTGCCTCCGTCGTCGATGGCACGGGCCCAGACGTAGTTGGCATTCATGGTCAAGCCATGCCATGTGCGCATGCTCAACATCGCCTGGAGAGCGTGGTAATTGGCGTTGCCGACATAGCCGAAGTTGTCGGAGGGTGTCTGGAACGGAAACGGCTTGAGGAGAGTTGCCAAGGACTGAGATGTGGTGAAGTTGCTCAGGCCCGGGCAGGAGATATTATTGGCCGTGTTCGCGCAATCCGCCGTTACTGTTGTGGCTGTGGTTCCCGTGTCTGAGAGATGTGTTCCCAGGAAAAGATACTTGGGATCGAGATCGTTGGCCTGGAATCCGCGCGCGTGGAAACTATCCAGTTGCAGGAAGTGGCCCTCCGAACCCACATAGGTGAGGTTCAGCGCCATGGCGTTGGTCATCTGCTGCTGAATGCCGAAGCTCCAGTTTTCGAATTCCGGGGCACGGCCGCCGAGGTACGGATCGTCGTAAGTCATGGATGACGGGGTCCCGGTGACAGCTCCCTGGCTAGCAGTCTTGAGGTAGCCTGTGCCGTACGCCGGACCGGATGCGACGCCGGTCGCGCCTGTGAAGGCAGGAATGGCACCGCTGCCGCCAGCAAGCAGACCTGGCATGGTGGTGACGTCCGAGCCGTTGACTGAGAAGGCAGGCGCGGCCGAGAAGCCGAGAGTTCCAATGCTGGTGTTCAATCCTCCCACTGCGCCGCCATGCGAGAACATTACGCCGTAGCTTGCCCGGATGACGGTCTTGGGGTCAAGCTGGTAGGCAAAGCCGAGGCGTGGCCCGAAGTTCTTGTAATAGTTGTTGGCCGGAGTGGAGCAATTGCAGGTGCCGGCGCCCGATCCTGTGTAGGCCAGCGCGCCGTTGAGGCCAGTAACCGGGTTGGCCAGGCTGGGATTGAAGAAGCTCTCCGCGTTGTGCACTTCAGTAATCGTCGGATAGAAGTCATATCGCAGGCCGAGGTTGACGGTGAGCTTGCTGGTCATCTTCCAGTCGTCCTGAACGTAGGGCGAGATGGCACGGAAGCGCGCACCGAACTCCTGCTGCAGGTACTGAGTGAGGCTGCCCTTATCGATCTGGCCGATCAGGAAACTGGCGTAAGACAGGCCTGTGCCCGTGGACGCAGTAAAGGCGTTGTTTAACTGCGCCGTCTCAGTGACGGCGGCGGCCAAAGTGATGGGTGTGGATCCGCCTTTGGTGGCGTTGTTCACGTTGTAGAGCATCCACGCGAGGTTCCCGCCGAAGGTGAAGGAGTGCTTGCCGACGTTCCACTGCAAGTTGTCGAGGAAGGTGTAATTTTCCGCCGTTGTGCGGTTCTCAGTGGCGCCGTTCCACTGGGTCGGCGCAACGCTTCCCGCGAAGGTGACGATGGGAAACATGTTCGAGGCCTGACCGGTCGGTAGCCCGGACATACCCATGGTGGTGGCGGCGTATTTCGGCGTGTCATCTGGGTTGAAGGTGGGACCGTTATAGCGGGCATAACCCCATTTGGCCTGGTTGAGTATGCTCGGAGAGAAGACGTGCGTTTCTTCGATGGTCCAAACCGCGGTCTTGGGGGCGTAAGCCTGGCCATAGTCGTATGGCACAAAGGCGACGTTGCGCCCAGCAGTGGTCTGGCCGACCGGGATGGAGCTGGCCTGACGACCGACAGCGCTCAATACGGTGAGGGTGTCGCGCGAATTGATATCGTAGTCGATGCGCGAGGTTGTGGACCAGTTGGACAGGCCCGTGGCGTTGGCGGCGACATAGTTGTTGCCCGTGCCCGAACTGGAGATTGCGGGAAGGAAACTCTGCATGTTCTTAGAAACAGCGGAGAACTGGCTGGCCGGGATCACATTGACCGGAGCGCCAGGGCCGAGCGGCGTCGGATTGCCAAACGCTCCCACCGTTCCGCTTGGGCCGTAGCCGTACTGATACCGACAGGGCTTGCCGCCAGTATTGAAGGAGGCGCAGGTGGCTTCCGTACTGGGGTCGTAGATGGCGACGCCGTCCGCGCTGAAGTTGCCGATCTGCTCCGCGCTGCTCGGGAACCTCATGGGCGTTGGGGTGGCGCTGGAGTAACGGAATCCGTCGTAGTTGATGAAGAAGAAGAGTTTCTGCTTTAGCGAGCCGAAGGGAATGAGCGGACCGCCGAGCACGATGCCGTATTCATTGTTGTGCTCGACAGGCTTCACCGGCACGCCAGTTGCCGCATTGGGAATCTTTCCGAACCAACCCCAGGTATCGAGGGCGGTGTTGCGGAAGAACTCGTAGACGGAGCCGTGGAACTGGTTGCCGCCGTGCTTGATGGAGTAGTTCATGAGGCCTTGGCCTTCATACATGGCCCCGTAACCAACGGTCTGCACCTGGAACTGATCGACCGCATCGACGGAAATCGCGGTCCAGACATAGCGGGGATCGCCGTTGCCGCCGGCGCGAACAAAGGGAATGCCATCGACGTAAACATCGGAGACTGCACCGCGGCTGCCAGAACCGTTGACGACGCCGGTGTTTGTGGTGGCGTTGCCGTTGGTCTCGTTGCCCTGCACGCCGGGCATCAAATACGCGAAGTCAGTGGCGCGCCGTTGATCGGCCTGGCCGTAAGCGTTCATCTCGATGGGCAGGGCCGCATAGGTCTCCTGCTCCATGGTGGAGCCCAAAGTCGCGTCGCTCGTCTCCAATTGCGGAGGCGCGGCAGTGACAGTGATCTGCACGTCGGCAGCGCCGACCTGAAGTGCAGGGTTGTAGGTCTGCGTCGACAGGGCGTCCACATGGATATTTTGCTGGGTGAGCTTCTCGAAGCCCGGGGCGACTGTGGTCACCGAGTAAATGCCGGGGTCGAGATCGGAAAAATTGTAGTCGCCAGCGCCGGTCGACTTGGTGACCGCCGCGATTCCGTTGGCGGTGTTCGTGGCGGTGATGGTGGCGTTGGCAATGACCGCGCCAGTCTTATCAGTGACGGTTCCAGTTATGCCACCCTTCCCAGCCAACTGCGCCTTTGCGCCGAGGGGTGTCATCAGGGCGACGACGAACAACGTCGCGATGCCTAATACCCAGAAACGCAGGAATCGGCTTGGCGTTTCGCAGGTTTCTTTCCTCGACTCCACTTGGGACTCTAAGGCGAATTGCCTCATCGTGTTGCCTCCATAAGGTCTTGCGTGATTCTTCGAAATGCGGTTCTCCCCCTGAGCTTTAGTGGAACTCGCACACGTGGTCTGACCACATTTTGAAGCCCAACTAGTTTCATATACCGGGCACAAATCTGTCAATAGACATAAAGACTGAGTCGTTTTTGAGAATTATCGTAGTGCAGTGCCCGTGAAGGAGTGAATCGGCTTAGCGAAGAGATGAGTCGGTTTAGTATTTATTATTGCAGTGGGCCTAGCCTGGTCGGACCAGACAAGCATGGTGGCTACACCCAGACACAAGAGAAAAAAGGACTTCGACGAAAGGAGCCCGTCTGCCGCGGAACCGTTGGTTGCATGCCTGTTCGCTTGCTGCAATGCGGCGGGAAGAAAAAATCGGCTCAATCGCGCGCGCGAGTCTGGAGGTTACAGCAAATCCTCACGCCAGGACCGGCGGACAGCCGGGAGCCCCACGCCTTTTGAGAAGAGCTAGCACCTTGGGCACGGCTCGAATCGCTGCTATGCGGTAAAGGCGGAGCGCGTATGCCTCTTTCTAGAGTGGCCCGGCGATTTTCCGCGACCGGTAGGGCGCTCCATGCCCTGAGCGATCTGGGCCATGCGCAGGTGCTTCTCCATCAGGTTGTGCGCTTCCTTGGAATTCCGCCCGCGGATGGCGCGGTAAATCTCTCGGTGCATCTCCGCGGATTCGCGCATGTCGGTGGAGCGCTCGACGGTCTTGCGGCGGGTATCGTAGAGTGCCGAGGTGATGGTCTCAATAATGGCAGCCAGAATAGGATTGCCGGAGGCCTGGGAAACGACGCGGTGAAAGAGCAGATCGTGGATGAGATAGTCGGCGGGACTGTTCATGGAGGCGAACATTTCGGCCACTTCTTCAGCGAGGGCGGCGAATTGCTCCTGCTTGCCGCGCTCGGCGGCCAAAGCAGCCAGATGGCTCTCGAGAATGATGCGGGCCTCGAACATCTGCCAGGACTGAAATCCGTGCAGGGCGCCGATCAGGCTAAGGGAGGCCGTACCAAATTGCGGTGGACCGTCGGCGACAAAAGTTCCCACGCCGTGGCGGACTTTCATGACGCCCATAGCGGCAAGGTAACCGATGCCGGTGCGCAAGCTGGCGCGGCTGATTTTGAGAGAGCGGGCGAACTCGCGTTCCGGCGGGATTTTGTCGCCCGGCTGCAGGGTTCCGTTTTCAATGAGGGAACGGACGTGGTTAACCACTTGCATCGTACGATGGGTATTCTGTTCTTCCTCTTTCACCCTCGGCATAAGATCAACCACCTTCTTGCGATACTGAAAGACCAGTGTCAAAGCGAGATTATCACCGAATGAGGGAGGTTGGTTGGAGAAAGTTGGAGAAGGCGCTGAAGAGGCCGCATTGGGAGTGACAGGCGGCGTCACTGTGTATACTGCTGGTCTGACCTCCATCGCCGCCCAAAGAGTCCGTTGAACCGGCGCGCGAGGTAGAATGAAAACCATGTTGCTTCATGAGGACCGATTATTTCCCGCCGAGGCAAGCGCCCGCAAAGTGGCGCGATCGCTATACGAGCGCATCCGGAACCTTCCCATCATCAGCCCTCATGGACACACGCAGGCCGCGTGGTTTGCCAAGAATGGGCCGTTTCCGGATCCAGCGACGCTGTTCGTGCAACCCGATCACTATGTTTTCCGCATGCTGTACAGCCAGGGTGTCTCGATGGACGACCTAGGCATCGGGCAACCGATAGTGAAGGAGCCGCGGAAGGTGTGGCGCAACTTCGCGAGCCACTATTACCTGTTCCGCGGCACGCCCACGCGCATGTGGCTGGATTACGCCTTTCAGGAGCTGTTCGGGTTTGAGGAGCGGTTGAGCGAAAAGACCGCGGACGTGTATTACGACACGATTTCGGAGAAGCTGCGCAGGCCGGAGTTCCTGCCGCGGGCACTGTATGAGCGGTTCAACATCGAGGTGCTGTCGACAACGGAGTCTCCGCTGGATCCGCTGAAGGATCACGAGGCGATTCGGGCCTCGGGCTGGAAGGCGCGGATTGTGCCGGCGTTCCGCCCCGATGCGTTGGTGGATCCGGAGTTCAAAGGATTTGCCACGCAGTTGGCCAAATTGGGCGAACAGAATGGCGAAGACGCGACGACGTGGAAGGGATACCTGAACGCGCTGATGAAGGCGCGGGCGCGGTTCCGCGCGTTGGGATGCACGTCGACGGACCACGGACATCCCACGGCGCAAACGGCAGACCTGCCGCAGGCCGAGGCGGAGGCGCTGTTCAGCAAGGTGATTGGGGGCAAGGCGCAGGCGGCCGAGCGGGAACTGTTCCGCGCGCAGATGCTGACGGAGATGGCGCGGATGAGCGTAGAGGACGGGCTGGTGATGCAGATCCATCCCGGAAGCGTGCGCAACCACAACCGCTTTGTGCATGAGCGCTACGGGCGCGACATGGGCGCCGATATCCCCAGGGCGACGAACTACGTGGACGCGTTGCGGCCGCTGCTGGATCGGTTTGGCAACGAGCGCAACCTGACCATCATTCTCTTCACGCTGGACGAGACTACGTATAGCCGGGAATTGGCGCCGCTGGCCGGGCATTATCCGTGCTTGCGCCTGGGACCGCCGTGGTGGTTTCATGACAGTCCTGAGGGCATGATGCGTTTCCGCGAGCAAACGACGGAGACAGCAGGGTTCTATAACACGGTGGGATTCAACGACGACACGCGGGCGTTTCTCTCCATTCCGGCGCGGCACGACTTGGCGCGGCGCGTGGATTGTGCGTTTCTGGGCAGGCTTGTGGCCGAGCATCGGCTGGACGAAGACGAAGCGCACGAAGTGGCACACGATTTGGCCTACGGCCTGGTAAAGAAGGCGTACCGGCTCTAATTGAACCGGACTTGTGATCGCACCTGCGAGCGTAGTGGCGTTGCTCGCTCCTGAACCGAAAGAAACGGAGTTTGCTCTATGAGCCTGTATTGTTCTGTTGGAAGCACCGAGACCGATCTCTCGCCAAAGCAGCTGAAGGAGCTGATGGTGGAGAGCTTGGGCAAGCTGGGAAGGCGGACAAGCGTGCTGGCCGTGCCGCCCGATCAAAGCCGCGAGCACTCACGGGCCGGCGCACTGACGCGCTTTGCGTGGGAGCACTATGGCGACCGGCTGAAGGCTGTGCTGCCGGCTATCGGCACGCATACGCCCATGCGGCCGGACCAGATCGCGCACATGTTCGGTGGTATCCCGCAGGAACTGTTTCGCGTGCACAACTGGCGCACAGATATCGAGACGCTGGGCGAGCTGCCGGCGGAGTATATCCGCGAACAATCAGAGGGCAAACTGAATTACACATGGCCGGCGCAGGTGAACAAGCTGATCTCGCAAGGCGGCTTCGATCTGATTCTTTCCATTGGGCAGGTGGTGCCGCATGAAGTGATTGGCATGGCGAATCATGCGAAAAACATTCTGATCGGCACGGGCGGGCGCGAGGGCATCAACCGCAGCCACTACCTGGGCGCGGTGTACGGGATGGAGCGGATCATGGGCCGAGCGGAGAATCCCGTGCGCAACGTGCTGAACCGCGCCTGCGAGAAATTCCTGCGGCATCTGCCGATCGTGTATGTGCAAACCGTGGTCGGACGCGGAAAGAACGGCGGGCTGGCGGTGCGCGGGCTGTACGTAGGCGACGATCTTGAGTGCTTCCTGCGGGCCGCGGAGTTGAGCTTGAAGGTGAACTTCGAGATGCTGGACGAGCCGATCAAGAGGGCGGTTGTGTATCTGGACCCGAATGAGTTCCACAGCACTTGGATCGGCAACAAGGCCGTGTACCGCACGCGCATGGCGCTGGCGGACGGGGCGGAGCTGATCATTCTGGCGCCGGGCGTGAAGGAGTTCGGTGAGGACAAGGGGATTGATGCGCTGATCCGCAAGTACGGTTATCGCGGAACGCCGGCTACGCTGAAAGCGGTGGAAGAGAATGCCGACCTGGCCGCGGACCTGAGCGCAGCGGCACACCTGATTCATGCCTCCTCGGAAGGGCGGTTCACGATCCGGTGGTGCCCCGGCGAGTTGAGCTGTGAGGAAGTGGAGGGGGTGGGATTCGAGTACGGCGATTTGAAGGCGATGACCGCGCGCTACGATCCAGAAGGGCTGCGCCATGGGTTCAACCAAGTGGGCGGCGAGAAGATCTTCTTCGTGGCGAATCCGGGATTAGGGTTGTGGGCGCATCGCAGCCGCTTTGAGAGCGTTGCTCCGGCCGCGCTGGCGGCAGCGGACCACACAGATTGAGCAGAATGCCGCAGCGATGACGATGCCGGGGACCCGGCGAAACTAGTGCTTTGACCACAAGGTCTCGTAATCGTTCGAGAATTTGTGCGGGCGAGGACGCCCACACGACAGCCGGTCTGGAGATCGGCGCTACACTTTGGCGGTTACCAAATCATGCAGACACGGTACTAGAGGAATGGCAAGACAGGAATGAATATGGGGAATCGTGGCCTAACACTGAATAAATATTCCGTGGGCACCGGCGACAGGTTTGCGCACCAGGCCAAGGCGCAGTTGCAGGCATGCATGCAGGCGTTGGACCGCGGCGTTGAAGTTGTGCCGGTGTGGAACAAGTCGAACCGCGAGCACCTGATCATTGGCTCGGAGCCATCTTCAGTGCGGCAGGCGGCCGACGCCGCAGTGAAGGCGTTGGGATGGAAGCTGCCCTACTACTGCGACGCGGACCACATTACGGCCGCGACCGCTGATCGCTTTCTTGCGCCGTGTGATTTTTTCACCTTTGACGTTGCCGATTTCATTGGGCAACCTGCGCAGGCAGCCGACATCGAGAGCTTTGTGATGCGGCATCCGGAGCTCGAGGGGAGCATTGAACTCGCCAGGGCCGACGAGGCCTTCGAGATCACGCCCGCGATCCTGCGGCAGACCGCGCAAAAATCCCTGGCGGCGGTGAAGAAGGCAGGAGAAGTGTACCGGCGAGTCTTGTGCGCAAGGGGCGCGGGGAACTTTATCCCCGAGGTTTCGATGGACGAGACCGATCGCGCGCAGAGTCCGGTGGAGCTGCTGATCATTTTGGCGGCGATTGCGGATGAGGGCATTCCGGTGCAGACGATCGCGCCCAAATTCAGCGGACGCTTTAACAAGGGCGTGGATTATGTGGGCGATGTGATGCAGTTCGAGCGGGAGATGGCGCTGGATGTGGCGGCCATAGCCTATGCGGTGAAGCAATACGGCCTGCCGGAGAACCTGAAGCTCAGCGTGCACTCGGGCAGCGACAAATTCGCCATCTACCCGTCGATTCACGCGACGATGAAGCGGTTTAATGTCGGAGTGCACCTGAAGACCGCGGGGACAACGTGGCTGGAAGAGCTAATTGGATTGGCCGAGGCCGGCGGCGAAGGATTGGCGCTGGCGAAGGAGGTGTATGGCGAGGCGCTGGCACACCGCGAGGAGCTGTGTGCTCCGTACTCCACTGTGATTGACATCGATCCGGTGAAGTTGCCGACGGCCGGCGAGGTGCGCGGATGGACTTCAGAGGAGTACACCGGGGCGTTGCGCCACGTAGAGGGAGCCGCGGCCTACAATCCCAGCGCGCGCCAATTGCTGCACGTGGGATTCAAAGTGGCAGCGACGATGGGGCGGCGCTATCTGGATCTGCTGGAAGCCAATGAAGCGGTGATCGCGAAGAACGTGACGGAAAACCTCTACTCGCGGCACATTGCGCCGGTATTCTTAGGAAGCAGTTCCTGATTTCGGAGTTGGGCCGGGCCGCGCCGTTCCGCACAAATTCCCCACGGAGATCTCATGAAAGATCAGCTGTTCAGCCTTGAAGGCAAGGTCGCGGTTGTGACCGGAGGAACGTCAGGGATTGGCCTTGCCTTGAGCCTTGGCCTGGCCGAGGCCGGCGCCGACGTGATCGCAACATCGCGCCGCCAGCAACAGGTGGACGATACGGCCAAAGAAATCGAGGCGCGCGGGCGCCGGACGCTGCGGCTGGCCTCGGATGTGGGCGACCGCGCCTCGCTTGAGGAGCTGCTCGTTGCCACGCTTGCGCGCTTCGACAAAGTGGACATCCTGGTGAACTGCGCTGGGATGATCAAGCGGACGCCGACGCTCGATCTTCCGGAAGCGGAGTGGAACAACATCCTGAATACGAATTTGACCGGGACGCTACGGGCCTGCCAGGTGTTCGGGAGGCACATGCTGGAGCGGGGATATGGGCGCATCATCAACATCGCGTCGCTAAACAGTTTCGTGGCGCTGAGCGAAGTTGCGGCCTACGCGGCGAGCAAGGCCGGCGTGGCCTCGCTGACACGCTCACTCGCCGTGGAATGGTCGAAGAAGGGTGTGACGGTGAATGCGGTTGCGCCGGGCGTCTTCCGCACCGACTTGAATGCGCAATTGCTGGACAGCACACCCCGCGGACGGGAACTGCTGATGCGGACACCGATGGGGCGGTTCGGAAAGACGGAGGAACTGGTCGGCGCCGTCATGTATCTGGCCTCAGACAGTGCTTCGTTCGTGACCGGGCAGATTCTAGTGGTCGATGGGGGATTTCTGGCGAGCGGGGTGAACCAGTAAGACAGAGATCAGAGATCAGGGGTCAGGGAATAGAGGGCGGTGGACGGTTCTCGGTTCGCGGACGAAAGGGCTGCGCCGATCGGTGCAGCCTTTTTGCTGCATGCGTCGCGGATTACTTCAGCGTGACGTTGGCTCCGGCGAGCTTCATGATCGCTTCGCCCTGCGCGGTCTCGACGTTAACATTCTGTCCCGCCACTGTCGCATAGCCGATCGATAAGCCCGTTTCTCCGCTGAGATTGACGTTCTGAAGGACGATATCGGTGACAGGCGCTTCTGGCAGGCCGACGATTGCGCCGGCCATTGAGGCACCCGTGGCCGTCACGTTTTTGAGCACGATGTTGTGGAAGTGCGGCGTGAGACGCGTGACCGGCGCGGGCTCGACGGCGCCTTCGGACGGCAGGATGCGGGGATAGTACTCGCTGATGACGAGCGGGTTCTTCACATCCTTCATGTCGATGTCGCGGAAGACGAGGTTCGAGACGTCGTTGCCGCGATCGCGATTGGCCTTGACGCGAATGCCGTTGTCGGTGCCTTCAAAATGAATGCGCTCGGCGAGAATGTTGCGAGCACCGCCTGCAATTTCACTGCCGATGGAGAGCCCGTGGCCGTGGAGGAAAGTGCAGTCGGAGATGGTGATGTCGCGGCTGGGCTCGTCGCCTCCGGGTGAGTTAATGGCGCCGGATTTGATGGCGATGTCGTCGTCGCCGACATCGGCGTAGAGATGATCGATGCGGACGTTGGATGAGGAGAAGGGATCGACGGCGTCGGTGTTTGGCGAGTGTTGCGGAGCCAGCACGCGGATGTTGTGGATGACCACGTCGTCGCAGTAGTACGGGACGAGCTGCCACATGGGCGAGTTCTGGATGGTGACGCCCTCGATGCGCACGTGCTTGCAGTGGTCGAAGACGACCAGACGGGGGCGGGGATGAGGATTGCCCATAACGCCGGCGTCGCGAACGCTACGCGCCATTTGCCACCAGCTCTCGCCGTTTCCGTCAATGGCGCCCTCGCCGGTGATGGCAACGTTCTCAGCGTTCGTGGCACTCACCAGCGACTGGAGGCCGGGAAGGCGAAACTCGATCTTCTCGGGATAGTCGCCATGATCGGGCGAGCCGAGCAGCGTGGCGCCCTTATCGAGCTGGAGGGTGATGTTGCTTTTGAGCACGATGGGAGCGCTGAGCCAAGTGCCGGCGGTGAGGCGGACGGCACCACCACCCTTGGCCGCGCAAGCGTCGATGGCGCTCTGAATTGCAACTGTGTCCTTGGTGGTTCCATCTCCCTTTGCGCCAAAGTCACGCGGATTGCAGGTTGGGGCGGCATGGAGGGGCGCGGGGAGAGTGGCGGCGAAGGTCAGAGCCAGAATGGGAGTGAGAATCCGGTGGGTCAGCGGATTTTCTTGTTGCATCGCGGAGCTGCCTCGCATGAGGAGAATTTCTTGCGCACCTCATCATACGCCAGGAGGGTCCAGTGGTCCTACCACGACAGGATAGCGAACCTGATGCTAAGGGCGGCGCACGCGGGCTGGTAGCTGTCAGCTTTCGGCGTCTCGCGTCGGCTACTGGCTGGCGGCGTTCCTCGGCAGGCGGACGATGAAGCGGGTGTCGCCGGGTTGGGACTCGACTTCGACCTTTCCGCCGAATTTTTGCGTGACGATGCGGTTGACAATCTCGAGGCCAAGGCCGGTGCCAGAGCCTTGCGGCTTGGTGGTGAAGAACGGCTCGAAGATGTGAGGAAGGACGTCAGGCGGAACGCCCGCGCCGTGATCGCCGATGCAGACTACCAGCCAGTCGGGCTCGGACCAGGTGGCGATCTCGAGCTTGGCGCCGTCGGGCGATGCATCCACAGCATTGTCGATGAGGTTGGTCCAAACCTGGCTGAGCGCGGAGCCGCGGGTGCGGATGGTGGAAGGCGAGGCAGCGAAACGCTTCTCGACCTGAATCTGCTTGAGGCGCAGTTTGTGGCCGAGGATGGTAAGCGTGCTCTGCAGGCTGTCGTGGACGTCGAGTTCCTTGTCGGGCGTGCGCTCGTCGTAGGCGAATTTCTTGACGGCCATGACGAGGTCGGAGATGCGGCCGATGCTTTCCTCGATGGAACAGACGAGAGAGACACTGGAGACGAGGGCGCCGAACCAGTTGAGCGCGTCAGAGAGAGATTCGCGATCGAAGTGCTCCTGAGCGCAGGAGAGCTCCTGCCGGTCAACACTCATGGAGACGAAAACGGGGCCGAGGGTGAAGGCGTTTTCGATGCCGGCCTGGTCGAGCCACTGGCTCATGGCCTCTTCGGCGTCAGCCTGGGCGAGGCTGCTCATGGCGGGCTGATTGCAGCCGCGCAGAGCGTGTTCGAGGAGGGTTCGCATGCACTGGAGCTGCGCGGAGGTTTTGGGTTTGCCACTATTGCGCAGGCTGAGCTGTTGCAGGCGAAGGAGGTTCTCGCGGAGTTGGGCTGCGGAGCGCTTGGCGGCCGAGCCGGGGTTGTGCAGCTCGTGCATGAGGCCGGCGGCGAGCGTGCCCAGAGAAACGAGCTTCTCGCGATGCAGAGCCTCAACCTGGTAAGCCTGAAGGCGCTGCGCGCTATCGGCCAGGACGGTTTTGCGGACAGCGGGGCAGCAGGCGAGGAGCGACCAGAAGTCCTGCTCAGTGAAACGGACGAGCACGGAATCCTGCGTGGCCGAGATGCGGAACATGGAAACAGGCCGCCCGGTGAGCAAGGGAACTTCGCCGAAGGCTTCGCCGGCGCGGGCGATGCCGATCAAGGTCAAGGTCCCGTCGGATTCCGGGCGCTCGGCGCGCGTCTCTCCCCGGAGCACGAGCCAATAGTGGAGCCACGGCTGGCCGGATTCGACGAGCACTGAGCCGGCCTGGGCGGTAACGCGCTCGACGCGATCAATGCCACGGATTGCGTCGAAGGCCGTGCCGGCAAAGGGGCGTGTTTGCGGCAGTGCCTCGGCGATGTCTCGCAGGAGGATCGGTTCGACTTCGATCTGTTTTCCGCTCTCGCTCATCTTGCTCAACGTACTTACGTCAGGATTCGTCATCAGACCTCGGAGCGTATTTCATAAATGGGTCGCCGCCGAAGCCCATCTGTCATCCCTCAGGGGCTAAAACCCCCTTGTCTCTCCGCTCCTTTTCGGCACGACTGAAGTCGTGCCCTTTCAAAGCAGCCATGGTCTTGCAAAAACCGATTGATTCAACTCGCCCTAGAACCCTGCCAGATACTGGTGAACGAACTGCACCGCGATGGAGCCTTCGCCCACCGCAGAGGCGACGCGCTTGACGGAGCCGGAGCGCACGTCGCCGGCGATAAAGACGCCGGGGACGCTGCTCTCGAGCAAGAACGGATCGCGCTTTTCGTGCCAGACCTCGGGCAGCTTTCCATCGCTGCGCAAATCCGGCCCAGCCAAGAGAAATCCTTTCTCGTCACGCATGATGCAGGGCGGCAGCCACGCGGTGACGGGCGCGGCGCCGATAAAAACAAAGAGCGAGGACGCGGGCACCTGGACTTCGCCTGACGGGCCGCTGAGCCTGAGTGCGGTGAGCTGCTCGTCACCGACGGCTTCGAGCACCCGGGTGCGCGCCTCAATCACAATATTTGATGTGCGAACGATCTCATCGATCAAGTATTTCGACATAGTGGCGGAAAGCCCTTCGCCACGCACCAGCATGGTCACTTTGGTGGCATATTTGGCGAAGTGCAGGGCGGCCTGGCCGGCGGAGTTGGCGCCGCCAACGATAAAAACCTCTTCGCCCTTGCAGGCCAGCGCCTCGACGAGCGCGGCTCCGTAGTAGATGCCGCGGCCGGTGAGGCGCTCCGCGCCGGGAATGTCGAGCTTGCGGTACTGGACTCCGGGGGAGAGGAGGACGCAATGGCTGGAGACTTCGCGGCCGTCAGCGAGTTGGAGGAAGCGGTACTGGCCGTCGATGCGCATGCCGGTGGCGCGCTGAGTGACGAATTCGGCGCCGAAGCGCGAGGCCTGGGCATAGGCGCGGCGGCCGAGGTCGGCACCGGTGACACCGGAAGGAAAGCCGAGATAGTTCTCGATGCGGGAGCTGGAGCCGGCCTGCCCGCCGGGCGCTTCAGGCTCGATGACGACGGTGCGGAGGCCTTCACTGGCGCCGTAGACGGCGGCGGCGAGGCCGGCCGGACCTGCGCCCACGACGACGATGTCGTAGAAATCCTGGGCGGCCTGAACGCGAAGGCCGACGCGGCCAGCGAGAGTCTCAAGATCGGGATCGACGAGGACCGTCCCGTCGCCGAAGAGGACCGCGGGGAGCTTCTGGGGATCGAGCTGACGCTCCTCGAGAAGCTTAAGCGCTTCAGGGCCGACGGACACGTCGATCCAGCGGTAGGGAACATGATTGCGGGAGAGGAAGTCGCGCAAGCGGTGATCGTTGAGCGACCAGCGATGGCCGATGACGCGGAGCCCCTCGAAGGGCGGACGGAAGCCAGCCTGCCAGTCTTCGAGGAGGTCGGTCACGACGGGGTAGAGCTTCTCTTCGGGCGGATCCCAGGGCTTGTTCAGGTAGTAGTGGATGCGTGCGGAGTTGATGGCGCGGATGGCGGCTTCGGTGTCGGCATATGCGGTGAGGAGGACACGGCGCGCGTCGGGATAGAAGGTGCGCGCCCGCTCGAGCATCTCGACACCGCTCATTCCGGGCATGCGCTGGTCGCTGATCAGCAGAGCCACCGGCTCGTCGCGCGACTTGAGTTGGGCAAGGGTGTCGAGCGCGGTCTGGCCACCAGCGGCGCGCATGACCCGATATGTGGCACCATATTGGCGGCGCAAGTCCTGGACTACGGCCTCCAGCACGCTCACGTCATCATCAACTGCCAGCAGAATGGGCCGCGTCATATAATGAGTGTAGAGCCTGCCAGAGCCAAATCAGTTAATGGTTTCTTCAAGCCCGTCCCAGATTTTTTGTGCTTTATTTGGGACGACTGGCTGTAATCTCGGTCATAGCAGGGCGAAGGCTATGCTGTTTCTTGACGAGGCCGAGAAGGGGGTCTTGCGAATCCATCGGTTCAGGCTCACAATGTAGCAATTACAGTCACTGCCAAGACGCGCCTTCGTTTTGCCGATAGGGTCGAAGGGAGACAAACAGCAGGCGCGGGGGTTCGCGCGCAGTAGTTTTGGCGAAGATCGGGATCGAGACGCTGAGTTTCTCGCAAGACGGGCGGAAGCAGGTAGAGCACTTATTATGAACAAGATCATCCTGGCCGATTCGCAAGCGATCTTCAGGGCTGGCACCGCCAAGGTTCTGGCCATGGATGAGGATTTGCGCATCATCGCGCAATGCACGGATCTTGAGCGCATGTACCATGCCATCACCACGTTCCCCGGCTCGATTGTCCTGTTCGCGGCGTCGCTGCAGCCAGATTTTCCCCGGCTCGCGATGCTGCTTGAGACCACGAACAGCCGCGGCATTGTGATCGCGGAGAATAACGACAATGCAGCGCCCTATCTGCAGCAGGGCTTTCGCGGCGTGGTGTTTCGCGGCGTCACCGGCCCGGGGTTGATCGAGTGTGTGCACCGGGTCGCCTCGGGCGACACGTGGTTGCCCACGCAGACGGTGCTGCCGGAGTCGCCGGAAGAAGATATGGTGGGAACGCGCGTGCGCGATCGCCTGACTCCCAAGGAGATGCGGATTGTGGCACTTATCGTGCAGGGGTGCAAGAACCGCGAGATCGCCATCCGGCTTAAGACGACAGAACAGGTGATCAAGAACTATCTGCGATCGATATACGACAAGACCGGGGTAGGCGACCGGCTGGAGTTGGCGCTTTTCACCATCCATCACCGAGTGCTGGCCAAGGCCGCGGCCGATGTGGGCAACAAAATGGAGGCGGAAAACCAGGCCACCTCAGGCGCCGTGGCGTAAGCCTGTTTTGCCGGGAGTGGCGGGGATGAAGCCCCTGGCATGCGTCTCAACCCTCAGGTTGCGTGCATCAGGCTGAAGGCCAAAATCAGCAGGACGATCAAGCTGACAAACGTATACAGGCGGTCGCGTTCGAGGGCAAAGCCCGCGATAGCCATGGCTACGCGCGCTACGGGCGTGGCGATGAGGAGCAGCAGGCCGATTTGAATCAAACCTTCGCTATGGAATTGCGCTGCCGAACGCACAATGCCGGGAAGCGTGCGGAGGTCCTGGCTGCCGGGCGCAAAGGCGCGATAGTCTACGCGATCAGAATGATGCTGGATGAGATAGAGGGCGCCACCCGAGATGACGACGGCGGCTGCCAGCAGCACGCCGGTTTGCAGCAGGCGGCCAATGATGCTCTCCAAGCGACGGTCATTCATTCGGGTTAGACCCTCCCCATAATGCCATTGACGATCATTTCCAAGGCGAGAGCCAAAATCACGATCGCGAAGACGGCCCTTAAGGTGCGCACGGGAGCGTGCACGAGCACTTTGGCCCCCAGCAACGCTCCGCAAAGCACACCGAGCATGACCGGCATGGCTATGCGGGGGTCGATGAATCCGCGGCTCAGGTAAATGCCGGCGCTGGCGGCGGCGGTTACGCCGATCATGAAATTGCTGGTGGTGGTGGAGACTTTGAAGGGAATCCGCATGGCGCGGTCCATGGCGATGACTTTTACAGCGCCGGAGCCAATGCCGAGCAAGCCGGAGAGCGCGCCGGCCCCAAACATCAAGCCCAAACCGGTGCGAACGTTGCGAACGCCATACGGCTGGCGTTTCCCATCGATAGGATAGCTGCTGCCGAATCGCAAGCGCCGGGCGAGCGCATCGGATTCGGCGGGAAGTCCGTCGCCCGGAGCCCCTTTGAATGAGTGGTACGCCGCCTGAATGAGGACCAGGCCGAAGATGATGGCGAGCGCATGCGTGCCGATGCGCCCGGCAAGGAGAGCGCCGACAATCGCACCAAGCGTGGTGGCAATCTCAAGGAACATGCCGATGCGGATGTTGGAGTAGCCCTCGCGCACATAGGCGGCCGCCGCACCCGAGGACGTGGCGATGACGGAGACGAGTGAGGCGCCGATGGCGTACTTGATGTTGACGCCGAGAGCGAGGGAGAGTGCAGGGACTACCACCACTCCGCCGCCAAGGCCGGTGAGCGCGCCGAGGAAACCCGCCGCGACGGAAAGAACCCAGACCACTGCTGTGAATTCCCACGCTGTCATCAGGCCGGTCGAGTCTCCTTGTGTGCGATTGAGATGTTGGTGGCGGCGCGGTGTTGGCGTCCGGCTTCCGCGCCGTTGAACTGAGCTTAGAGCTTTTCGCCGACGCTCTTGGCCTGGGTGAAGAGGTAGAGGTAATCCGGACCGCCGGCCTTCGAGTCAGTCCCGCTCATGTTGAATCCGCCGAAGGGATGCGCGCCGACCATCGCGCCCGTGCACTTGCGATTGAAGTAGAGATTGCCTACGTGAAAGTCGCGGCGGGCGCGGTTCAGGCGCTCGCGATTGGTTGAGTAAACAGAACCGGTGAGGCCGTACTCCGTGTTGTTGGCCACGCGCAGGCCCTCCTCGAAGCTGCCCACCTTGACGAGAGCCAGCACCGGGCCGAAGATTTCCTCCTGCGCGATGACTGCATTCGGGGCGATGTCGGCGAAGATGGTGGGTTCAAGGAAAAAGCCGCCGTCGGCGGTGGCCGGTGCGCTTCCGCCCGCAATGAGCTTGCCTTCCTGTTTGCCGATCTCGATGTAACGGAGTATTGAGTCGAGCGCTGCCCGATTGATGACCGGGCCGAGGTCGGGATTGGCGGTGGGATCGCCAAATGTGAGTGCGGCGACACGCTCACGCAGGCGTTCGACGAAGACGTCGTAGATGGGGGCTTCAATCATGGCGCGGGAGCAGGCGGAGCACTTTTGGCCGCTGAAGCCAAAGGCCGATGCGGCCACGCCTTCGATGGCAGCGTCGAGATCGGCATCGGCGCAGACAAGGATTGAGTTCTTTCCGCCCATTTCAAGGATGGTGCGCTTGATCCAGATCTGGCCGGGTTGCGCGTGCGCGGCGCGCTCGTGAATCTCGAGGCCGACGGCTTTGGAGCCCGTGAAGGCGATGAAGCGCGTTTTTGGGTGTTCGACGATGGCGTTGCCGAAGGAGGAGCCGGAGCCGGGGCAGAAATTGACCACGCCATCGGGGAGGCCGGCTTGTTCGAGGACCTCGACAAAACGGGCAGCGATGGTGGGCGCGTCGCTCGAGGGCTTGAGGATGACGGTGTTGCCGGCGACGATGGCGGCGGCGGTCATGCCGGCCATGATGGCGAAGGGGAAGTTCCAAGGCGAGATGACGGCGCCCACGCCCAGCGGGATGTAGAGCAGCTCGTTGCGCTCGCCGGGATACTGAATGGGCGTGGTGGCTGCGGCCAGGCGCAGCGCCTCGCGGGCGTAGAACTCGAGGAAATCGATGGCTTCGCCGGTGTCGGCCTCGGCCTCGGCCCAGTTCTTGCCGACCTCGTAGGAGAGCCAGGCCATGAACTCGAACTTGCGCTTGCGGATGATTTCGGCGGCGCCGAGAAGCAGCGAGGCCCGCTCTTCGACGGAGGTCTTGCTCCAGGAGTCGAAGGCGTGAAGCGCCGCGGACATGGCGGCTTCAGCCTGCGCGGCGCCTGCTTTCTGGTGCACGCCGACGATTTGAGCCGGGCGCGCCGGATTGATGGAGCGAATCCTCTCAGCGGTTTTGAGGCGCTTGCCGCCAACGATCAGGCTGTACTCAACGCCGAGGTGCGCCCCTACGTGATCGAGGGCGCGGCGCATGGAGCGCGCATTCTCAGGATCCTTTAAGTCGGTAAAGGGCTCATTTAAAAACACGCCCTGTGGCGTGCGCGGCCGGATTGAGGATGAAACGCCTGCAATTGCCATAACGCATTCAGTTTAGCCCAGAGAACAGCGGACGGGAATGCAGGCCCTTTGGGGGCGGGCGATGCGGGCGGGGCGGGGTCAGGTGCAGGCGCTTTGCAAGGGCGAGGGGGCGGAGCTAAGATAGCCACAAGCGCCGCGAGATTCCCCTTCGAGTGCGGCGGTGCGATCCCCGCAAGCGTAAAAGCGCGATACACGAGATGTGAACGTAGCTATTCGCGGAAGACCCTGAGACCGGAGTGACTGCCATGCCGGAGATGGAAGATCCCAACAAGACGATTGAGAGCAAAGCCCACCAGATTACGAGGCGCCGATTCATTCTGGGTGTGATTGCGGGCGGCGCCATGGTAGGCGCGGCGAGTTACAAGATCTTGTCGCCGGGCGGCCGCGCGCACGGCGCAGGCGAGAGGCTGATCACGCTGAATGTGAACGGCACGATGCGGCGCGTGGAAGTAATGAAGCAGGAGACGCTGGCATGGACGCTGCGCTACAAGCTTGGACTGACGGGGACAAAGCTGGGCTGCGATCGCGCGGAGTGCGGAGCGTGCACGGTGCTGATCGACGACGTGCCGCACTATAGCTGCAGCGTACTGACGAATACGGTGCGCGGGAAGAGTGTCACGACGATTGAGGGATTGGCGGCGGCCGATGGGACGCTGCACCCAGTGCAGAAGGCGGTAGTGGACGAGCAGGGATTCCAGTGCGCGTTTTGCATGTCGGGGTTCATCATGTCGGCGGTGGGGTTCCTGAAGACGCATCCCACTCCGACTCGGACAGAGCTGGCGCATGGGATCAGCGGGAACCTGTGCCGGTGTCAGGACTACAACAAGATTCTGGATGCAATGATGCGCGGGGCAGAGTATATACGCGACGGCGTACCGACGGCGTCGCAAAGGAGGGCCTGAGCTATGGCGGACACAGCGCAGGCGAATGCAAAGAAGGCTGAGAGCGAGCAGCCGCTGCCGTTTGGCACCGGGTACAAGCTGATCGGCAAGAACTACGAGACGCCTGACATGCTGGCGAAGGTGACGGGAAAGGCAAAGTACGCCGAGGATTTTCGCGCAGAGGGGATGCTGTTTTGCCGGCTGGTGCTGAGCCAGATGCCGCACGGCCGGATCAAGAACATCGACGCCTCAGAAGCACTGGCGATGCCGGGAGTGAAGGCGGTGCTGACGGCCGACGACATTCCGGCGCAAGCGGATTATCTGGACGATAACGGTCGGACGGTCAAGGCGAGCAAGTGGGGTGAGCGGGCGCTGACAAATGAGGCTGTGTACCACGGTGAACCGATCATGGCCGTGGCGGCGGTGGACGAGTTGACCTGCGCCGAGGCGATTGAAAAGATCAAGATCGATATGGAGCCCCTGCCGTTCGTGATCGACCCGCTGGACAGCCTGCGGCCGGGCGGGCCGAATCCGCGCGAGGATGGGAACGTTTGGGAACGGGGCAAACCGCCTGCTCCGCCGACTCCACAACTGGTGAAGTTGAAGTGGACAAAAGAAGATTTTGCGGAGTACGACCAGGGAAGGCTGCCGATGGGCGAAGCGCCGGATACGTGGTCGTACGGCGACGTGGATGCGGGGTTCAAAAATGCCGCGCTGGTGCTGGATGAATCGTTTATCACGCCGGACGTGAGCCACCAGTGCCTGGAACCGCGCACGGCGATGGCGTACTGGCAAAACGGCAAGCTGTACTTGCACACCGGAACGCAAAGCACGTTCCAGACGGTGCCGGCAATCGCACGCTGGATGAATCTGGATCCGGACAAAATCGTATTTATCAGCGAATACACGGGCGGCGGATTCGGAAGCAAGATCACCGGCGGCGTGACGATGATTATTCCGGCGTTGCTCTCGAGGAAACTGAACGCTCCGGTGATGATGCGGATCAGCCGGGAGGAAGAACATTTTATAGGCAGGGCGCGGCCTGGCATCGCGGGCCGGATGAAAATCGGATTCGCAAAGGACGGGCGGATCACTGCGCTCGATATGTACACGGTGACAAATGCCGGGTCGTACGACGCGTCGGGGGACGGGGGATCGGCGGCGCGGATTGTCTCGCTGCTGTATCAGCCGCAGACGATGCGCTGGCGGGGCGTGACGGTGATGACAAATACTCCGCCGCGCAGCGCGCAAAGCGCGCCGGGCGGTATGCAGGGAATCACGATCATCGAGCCAGTGCTGGCGAAGGCGGCACGGCAATTGGGCTTGGACCAGGTGGCGCTGCGCGACGTGAATTGCCCGGATGGCAAGGCGGAGTACGGAGCGCCGGGCCGCGACGGCAAACGGCCGCACTCGACAAGCTGCTTTATGAGGCTGGCGCTGGAGCGGGGCGCGGAACAGTTCAAGTGGCAGGAGCGCGTGGCGCAGCCGAAGCGGATGGGATCGAAGGCGCGAGGCGTCGGCGTTTCACTGAGTTGCTATGTGGGCGGCACCATCGGGTTCGACGGTCTGATTGTGATTACGCCGGAGGGGCGGGTGCGTTTCCACTCGGGAATTGGAAACCTGGGGACAGAGTCGGTGATAGACGTGCATCGAGCGGGAGCCGAAGTGCTGGGCGTGCCATGGGAGCTTTGCGACGTTGTGTGGGGCGACACTTCGCGGATTATGCCGTTCACGTGCGTTTCAGGAGGCAGCCAGACTACGCACGCGATGACGCGGGCGGCGTACGCGGTGGCGACGGAGTGCAAGCAAAAGCTGAAGGAAGTGGCAGCGAAGTCGCTGGGGGGCAATGCTGAGGATTACGAAGTTGCGGGCGGTCGCGTTTCGCGCAAAGGCGGAGGCGCTGGGCTAAGCCTGGCGCAGGCGGCACAGAAGGCGATTGTATTGGGTGGGATTTACGACGGGCATGAAGCCCCGAGCGATGTAAACAAGCGCACGAAGGCTGCCGTAGCGGCTCTGGCCGGACAGGGACTTGTAGTCGCGGCGAAGGACAACCACCCGCGCGATGGAGACACGTACTCATTTGTGGCGAGCTTTGCCGAAGTGGAAGTAGACGTAGAGACAGGCAAGTACAATCTAACGGATTTTCTCGCCTACGGGGATGTGGGGACGGTACTGCACCCGCGCTCTCTGGGCGGGCAGATGCTGGGGCGGTCGACACTCGGCATTGCGCACGCGATCGGTCAGAAGTGGGTGATAGATCCGGAATACGGGATGACAGTGGCAAAGCGGTTCTACCAAAACAAACCGCCGACAATTCTGGATGTGCCGGTGGACATGCAGTGGAACGCGCTGAACATTCCCGATCCGGAGACGCCGGTAGGCGCGCGCGGAGTGGGAGAGCCGCCGGTGGGCGGCGGGTGCGCTGCGGTACTGAATGCACTGAGCGATGCGCTGGGCGATGAGATTTTCCAGCGGGCGCCGGTGAATGCGGACACGATTCTGACGTCATTCGAAGCGGGACGGCCGATGCAACATCCGCTGATGGGAAGCATTTAAAGGCAGGGACGTAGGGACTAAAAGTACAGCGCCGACGATGATCGAGGCCGGATCGACACGGTAGCCGGATCGAGACAGTAGATGAGAGTCGAATTGGAGTAATCGATGGCGGTCATACGAGATGTGATGCCGGCTTTTGACCTACTGCAGCCGGATACTGCCGCGGATGCGCAGAAACTTTTGCAGCAGAACGGCGAAGATGCGTGGGTGATGGCCGGGGGGCTGGACAGCTTCGACTGGCTGAAGGACCGCATCAAGAAGCCGAGAGTACTGGTGGACCTTAGCGGCGTGGAGGAGTTGAAGGAGATTCGCGTGACGGGCGATGGCGTGGAGATCGGCGCGATGACCACGCTCACCCAGGTCGTGTCGAACCCCGTCGTGCGCGAGAAATAC
>Ga0182027_10001730_pt1 | contig 36007 bp, 24 predicted proteins | sample 712E1DmetaG_FD_121300 | JGI IMG/M metagenome (GOLD analysis project Ga0182027, IMG submission 121300) | Permafrost microbial communities from Stordalen Mire, Sweden - 712E1D metaG (Illumina Assembly) | ecosystem: Environmental > Terrestrial > Soil > Wetlands > Permafrost | place: Sweden...
ATATATTATAAATTAATAGTTTGCACTAAAAAGGTAATATTGTCTTTCTGAAGGAGCGAAGTCCCGATGAATTGGGAAAGAATCTCTTTATTTATAATAACTTAGAGATTCTTCGCTTCGCTCAGAATGACAGATAATAGCTATTTATAATAAACTCATTAATATTTAAGAAATTAATTGAATCCAATATTTAAATTAAGTATCTAATAGACACTAAAAAAAATATAACCGGAAGAATCATGTTTAAAATAACAGCATCTATATTTATAATCGTACTATTAACATTAACCGGATGCAACAAAAACGCATCAAACGAGAAACCTGTGACCCCTGAAGCAATTACTAAAGGCGAAAGTGTGGCCCCTGATTTTTCATTAGCAAACGCTAACGGCGGGAATATTAAATTATCTGACTACAAGGGGAAGGTTGTTATAGTTGATTTCTGGGCTACATGGTGCCCGCCATGTAGAAAAGGAATTCCTGATCTAATTGATATTAAGAAGCAATATGGAGATCAGATAGTTATAATTGGCATCTCAGTCGACACTGATTCCAAGGGAGATGTAGTTCCATTTATTCAGAAAATGGGTATAAATTATCCAATCGCATATGCAACACAAGAAGTGACTAAGGCTTATGGAGGAGTTGATGCAATCCCAACCTCTTTTGTGGTTGATAAAGCCGGAAAAATTGTTGATTCTCATGTAGGACTTGTCCCGAAAGGAGACTTTACTTCGGTAATTGACAAACTGCTAAATAAATCTTGACTTCAAAATAAAAAGATTAGTAAAGAATTCTTTTGGTTTCAGCGAATTTTAACTATTTTTAATAGTCACAGGACGTTAAACATATCAAATAATGTTATCTTCAAGGGAATAGAATGTCAAAGTCTATAACTGCTTTTTTACCCGGAAAAAATACTGATTATAAGAACAAATTTGTTAAAGACCTCCAGGACTCGGGAATTGTAGCTGAAATAATCAACATAGAAAATCCTATTGATTCTAAAACCATCGAATTCATAAGAACAAAAACCGCTACTGATTATATTCTGTTTCTTACCCTGGAAACTTCTATTGAATTAGGACAATTCTCACTCGAACGATTTATATCTATCGCTGAATCTATCGGCATAGGAATGCTTTACTCTGATTATTATGAGATTTCTGGAAATGAAAGAAAGCTCCATCCCGTGACAGATTATCAAACCGGAAGCATACGTGATGATTTTAATTTCGGTCCCCTTCTTTTTATAAGCAAAGCAGCTATGCTTGAATTCAGTAATCGCGATTACAAATATGCCGGGCTTTATTCGCTTAGACTTTTTATCTCAGAGAAAGCTGGTATTATGAGGATCCCGGAATATTTGTATTCAACAGTTTCTTTGGATTTCCGTAAATCGGGGGAAAAACTATTTGATTATGTAAATCCACAAAACCGGGAAGTACAGATCGAAATGGAAAGGGCGGCATCGGAACATCTGAAAAGAATTGGCGCATATCTGAATCCTGATTTCAAAGAAATTTCATTAGATGAAATTGATTTTCCTTATGAAGCTTCCGTGATCATACCGGTTAAGAACCGCGTGAAGACAATCGGGGATGCCATAGAATCTGTCCTTAAACAAAAAACTGATTTCAGTTTTAATCTTATTGTTGTTGATAATTATTCCACTGATGGCACAACAGAAATCATTAAAGATTTTGTCAATAAAAATGAAAATGTAATACACGTAATTCCAGCAAAAAAGGATTTAGGAATAGGAGGATGCTGGAATGAAGCTGTAAATCATCCAAAGTGCGGCAAGTTCTCAATACAACTCGACAGTGATGATATCTATAAGGATTCATCCGCCATCCAAAAAATAGTTGACGTATTCAGAAAAGAAAAGTGTGCAATGGTAATCGGCAGTTATACACTGACTGATTTTCAGTTAAACGAGATACCTCCGGGAATTATAGACCACCGTGAATGGACACCTGAAAACGGGCGCAATAATGCATTGCGTATTAATGGGTTAGGTGCACCGCGTTCTTATTACACGCCGGTACTCCGTAATATTAAGATACCGAATGTCAGTTATGGTGAGGATTACGCGGTTTGTCTTGCAATCTCGCGGAATTATCAAATCGGCAGGATATATGAATCACTTTACTATTGCCGGAGATGGGAAGAGAACAGTGATGCTTCATTATCAATAGAAAGGCAGAATATTAATAATGCCTATAAAGACAGGATAAGAACAATTGAGATAATTGCCCGACAGAAAATAAATTCAAAACGACCGAAGTAAATTCTATGAAATATTTAATCGGAATGGATGGCGGAGGGACAAAAACAACGTCCGTAATAACTGATCTAAGTGGAAACAAATTATATGACTGCGTTGGCGGGCCTTCGAATATTTTGACTTATAGTGCAGAAACAGTTTCGCAGAATATCTTTGATCTGGCAGAAAAGTGTCTTTCAAATATTGGAGCCGGCTTTTCTGATTTACAGGGGATTATGGTTGGTGCCGCAGGAGCCGGCAGGCGTAATGACGCAGAGCGTCTTGAGAAGAGTTTTATTTCTTTAGCAGGTTCAAAGGGAATCCTGTTTGATAAGATAGCAGTCGAGAGCGACGCCAGGATTGCACTTGAAGGGGCTTTTTCAGGAAGACCGGGAAGTATTCTGATCTCCGGGACAGGGTCAATTATATTGGGAAAAGATGCGGAGGGTATTATCCACAGGGTTGGCGGTTTCGGGAGGATACTGTCTGATGATGGAAGCGGATATTCAATAGGCAGACAAGCACTTAATGCAATAGCAAAAGAATTTGATGGAAGAGGTGAGCATACTGCGATTACGGAACTGGCACAAATTAATTTTAATGTTTTATCTCCTGATATATTAATTACTAAGATTTATAAAGAAAATTTTGATGTGGCTTCAGCCGCTCTCCTGGTTTTTGCAGCCGCTGAAGATAATGATAAAGTTGCGTTGGAAATAATTGACAAGGAAACAGATTCATTGTTCCTACATATTTCATCAATGTTTAAAAAATTAAACCAGTCCGGGATGGAACTCGCTTTTATAGGTGGGATTATCGGCAATAATAATATTTTTTCAAGAACATTGCGTAATAAGATTTCAGAATCATTTATGAACATTATTTTAACTGAACCAGAAAATCCTCCCGAAATAGGGGCTGTACTTATGATTAAAGAGAAGCGGCACAATGTTTAAGGAACCTTCCTCTAATATAATTGCATATGTTTTGAGTAAGAGACTTTATTTAAGTCAGAGAATTATTTAAGGTTTAATGCAACCTAAGCAATGAAGAACATAAAATTATCCTGGTATCCATACACACTTGAACTAAAACATACTTTTAATATAGCAATGAATTCCCGGCGGTCAACTCCGGCGGTTATGGTTGAGGTAGATTATGATGGTTTGGTTGGTTATGGTGAAGCCTCACTCCCCCCTTACCTACCTGAAGATCAGAAGAGTGTTAACGATTTTCTTGGTAAAATAAATTTGTCAGGATATGATGATATTACAAATCTGAATTACATTTTACAGGATATTGACAAAATACTTCCCGGCAATACAGCAGCAAAAGCATCAATTGATATAGCCCTGCATGATCTCGCGGGGAAAATAAAGGGACTTCCAGTTTATAAATTATATAATGTGGATAAAAAGAAAGTTTATACTTCATTCACAATCGGGATTGATACATCTGAGGTAATTTTACAGAAACTTAAAGAAGCAGATAATTTCAAATTTCTAAAAGTAAAACTGGGAAGCAATTCCGACAGAGAAATAATAAGCACTATAAGAACTGTTACTGACAAGCCGATATTTGCAGATGCAAATCAGGGCTGGAGTGACCGGGAAGGAGCGCTGGATTTAATTCAATGGCTCAACGAAAGAAATGTAGTCCTGATTGAACAGCCGTTTCTAAAGACCAATTTAGTTGATACCGCGTGGCTGACAGAAAGAAGTCCCATTCCCATAATTGCAGATGAAGCAGTTCAGAGATTATCAGATATCCAATTGCTGCAAGATATATACTCCGGAATAAACATAAAACTGATGAAGAGTACAGGTATTTTGGAAGCATATAAAATGATAAGACGTGCCAGGGAACTTGGTCTTAAAGTAATGTTAGGATGTATGACAGAAACTTCATGTGCAATTTCCGCTGCCGCACAATTAAGCTCATTGGCAGACTGGGTTGATATGGATGGGAATATACTGATAAAGAATGATTTATTTAAAGGAGTAAATGGAGCTGACGGAACGATTTTTCCGAATGATTTGCCGGGTTTAGGCATAATAAAAACATAATTTTGTTAGATGATGCGGACTGCAAAGCATAATCGTATAAGGCGATATTAAAGCATTATTGGGAATAAAACATTTTTAATTATTACGATTATATAAATATATTTAGATGATGGAAATAAACATTAAACACTGTTATACAATAAATTAGAAAGATGAAAGACAATTTGCCTGACATGGAGAAAGAAATGGAGCCAGTGAAAAAGAATGGGAAAAATCCCTGGTATTTTATCCCCTCTCAATATTTTGCAGAAGGGATTCCTTTCTATCTGGTTAACCAGGTTTCTACAGCAATGTATAAATCGCTTCAGGCATCGAATATATTTATTGGGTACACAAGTTTCCTATATCTTCCATGGTCGATAAAATTATTCTGGGGACCTTTGGTAGATGCATACGGCACCAAAAGGAAATGGGCTTTATACATGGAGCTGCTGATAGCTGTTTGTTTATTAATACTTACATTCACACTCCATCTAAATTCATTCCTCACAATTTCTCTTGTAATATTCACTGTAATTGCCGTACTATCAGCAACGCATGATATAGCGACCGACGGGTTTTATTTACATGCACTCGATAAAAAGGATCAGGCTTTTTTTACGGGCATCAGGAGCACATTTTACCGTTTATCGATGATTGTTGCGGTAGGAGTTCTGGTAAAACTTGCAGGCGATATTGGAATAAGGACAGGAAACATTGCCACAGGATGGTCGGTTGCGTTTGGTATATCAGCTTGTATGTTTTTCATATTATATATTTTTCACAATATAGTACTTCCACGGCCTGAGACCGATCATGCAGTAAATACTAATGAAAAGAGTGTGCCTTACGGATTGATATTTAAGACTTATTTTACACAGGAAAAGATAAGGGTAATTCTAGCATTCATATTATTATACCGGTTTGGGGAAGGGATGCTCCTGAAGATGGCGCAACCTTTTCTACTTGATCCAAAAGAGGCTGGAGGACTTGGATTCACTATAAGTGACCTTGGGATAATGTATGGAACTTTTGGAGTAATAGCTTTGATCGTCGGGGGAATATTAGGGGGCTGGTTAATTAGGAAATACGGATTAAAAAAACTTATCTGGGGAATGGCATTAACTATGAACCTACCGAATATTTTATTTGTTTACATGGCATATGCCAAACCGCATATAATCTGGAATATAGATTTTTCCTTTCTACTGAAATTATTCGGCAGTGCAGGAACCCTGTTTTATGTTGTCAACCCTGTTGTTCAGCTTTGCTTGCTTATTGAACAGTTTGGATATGGACTCGGGTTTACTTCTTTTATGGTTTACCTTCTTTATGTTTCCAAGGGAGAGTATAAAACTTCACACTTTGCAATATCAACCGGTTTAATGGCATTAGGCATGATGATCCCGGGATTCTTAAGCGGATATGTTCAGCACGCTGTTGGATATTTGGGACTATTCAGCATCTCACTTTTACTTGGGATACCGGGGATGATACCAATCTTCTTTCTGCCGTTTGAAGAAGAAACAAACTAAAATCCGCGAATAATAGAACTTATCTTTTTGTTTTACCAAATTATGTGCTTTTTAGTCATTTAAACTGAAATCACCGTGTATGTTATTTCACTGTAAAATGAAACAGGAAGTTCAGAAATGTTACTGAGCTGTTACTGAGCTGTTACAAAGCTGTTACAGAGCTGTTTAAAAGGTGTAAAAACGTAAACAACGACAAGTGAGAGTGGGTTAAAGGATCAGAGTGAAGATTGACAATATGGGTTGCGGGAAATATAGGTCTATTAATGAGTATCAGGAAAGAAGGATCGTATGGATTACTTACGATTTATTAGTATTTATAAGATAATAGTATATTTTTTTTATGGACGTAAATATTTTTCTTGCTATTGATTATATAAAGACATAATTTTTGTACGATAAATGTATGAATTGTATAATTTCGTATATATTTAAGGAGTAAGTGATGAGTAATCCTGAAGTTCCAAGCCGGCCTAAGAAGTTAGACCAGATCCTAACAACAGCAGAGGATTTGTTTCAAAGATTTGGGTTTAAGCGGATAACAATAGAAGAAATCTGTGAAAAGGCGAACGTTAGCAAGATGACATTCTACAAGTATTTTTCGAACAAAAATGAGTTGATCAAGCGTATAATGAATGACTGGTTAGACAGGGTTGTGAAAACCTTTAATGAAGTTGAGTTAATGAATATCCCCTTTACTGAAAAAATAAGAATTCTTATCCGGCTAAAGGAAGAGACGAGTTCAAAATTCAGTAAAGAATTTATGCTGGAATATATGAACCCCGATTCAGACACACAAAAAATCTCCAAAGAGTTTTATGAAAGAGGAATAAATATTTTTATTGAAATCATAAAAACTTCGCAATTAAAGGGTGAAGTAAGAAAGGATATTAAACCAGAATTCCTTTATGTGGTGCTGAACAAAATAGTTGAACTTGCCAAGGACCAGGAGCTTGTGAGTCTATACCCGAGGATATCAGATTTTTCAATGGAGCTTAACAATTTTATTTATTTCGGATTACTGCCATTTGACGCATTAGACAATGGAAATGAAAACAATTAGAAAGACAAATACTTTATTACTTCTTATTTTCTTTCTTGAATTTGTCTGTACAGCAATAACTACAGGGCAGGATTTTGAATTTCACGGTCAGGCATCGGCATGGGGAAACGGGATAAATTTAAAAGGAGACTGGAATAAAAACATTGGAATTAGATATATCCCTCAGCTTAATTACAGTTATTCAATTGACACAAATAATTTAATAAACGGAGAAGTATTATTAAACTCTTATTATGATTCGGATTTTCATTCTGATGATTACAATTTAAAACTATACAGGGCAATTTTTAGATATACAACAACGCAATCTGAAACGCAGGTGGGGTTGCAGAAAATTAATTTCGGTCCTGCACAGTTATTAAGAACGTTAATGTGGTTTGATAGTGTGGATCCCAGGGATCCGTTAAAGCTGACTGACGGAGTTTACGGTATACGTTATAAATATAGTTTTCTGAACAATTCAATTTTTTGGATCTGGGGATTATTTGGGAATAATAAACCAAAAGGATATGAGGTGTCACCCACAGAAAAGGAGAAGCCAGAATTTGGAGGGCGGTACCAGTTAGAGGTACCTCTTGGTGAGGCAGGTTTAACATTTCATACGAGGGAAGTTAATGCAGGTTTATTTAATTACAGGGAAAACCGGTATGCATTAGACGGAAGATGGGATATAGGAATAGGGGCATGGTTTGAATCATCGCTTCAGCAGAGTCGGTCTACAATGATTCCTTATGAATGGAACAAAATGATTACTGTGGGCGGGGATTATACTTTTGGAACGGGAAACGGAATTTATGTTCTTTTGGAAAATATGATTTCAATTGCGTCGGTAAAAGTGTTAGGGAACAATATTAATAGAAATGTTTCAGCTATGATGGCGACATATCCGGTGAGTGTGGTTGATAATGTGGCAGTGCAGGAATACTATGACTGGCAGGGGAAAAACATTTATCAATATTATCAGTGGCAAAGGACGTATGACAACGTGATAATTAACCTTGGGCTTTTTCATTACCCTGAAAATGGGAGTGGTATTTTTCCGGGAAGTAGTGCCGCGCCTTCAGCGGGGTATGGATTTCAGGTGACGGTTATTTATAATTATTAAGAAATGGAAGAATGGAGTGATGGAGGAAGAAAGCTACATGGAGCAATCACGGAGGAGATTCTTCGCTATGCTCAGAATGACAAAAGGACAACCACGGAGGAGATTCTTCGTTATGCTCAGAATGACAAAAGGACAACCACGGAGGAGATTCTTCGCTACGCTCAGAATGACAAATTAAAGCGATCAGAAAGACAATAGGTTTGAATTAGTAAAATAGAAACAGAACAGGAAATTAAAGATGGACAGCAATATAATAATAACAGTGAATGACCTCATAAAAGATTATAAAATGGGGAGCAGTTATTTCAGGGCGCTGAACCTGATAAATATTTCAATAAATGAGGGAGAATTTACAGGACTGGTAGGGCCTAGCGGTTCGGGAAAGACAACACTGCTTAATATTTTAGGCGCATTAGATAATCCGACATCAGGAGATGCAATCGTACTTGGCCACAGTGTGAGTAATCTTAGTCAAAAAGATGCGGCAACGCTTAGGAACAGTTCTATTGGATTTATTTTCCAGACGTATAATCTATTACCGGTTTATTCAGTATTTGAAAATGTTGAATTTCCACTTCTTCTTTTGAAGAAAGAGAAAGAGGAAAGAAAAGAGATGGTAATGAAGGCACTATCATGGGTAGGGCTTTCGAACAAGGCAAAGTCAAGGCCGAATCAATTGTCGGGTGGAGAGAGTCAGCGGGTAGCAGTAGCAAGAGCGATGGTTAAAATGCCGAAGTTAGTTTTAGCTGATGAACCGACCGCAAATCTTGATGCCGAAAATTCACACAACATATTAAGGACAATGCAAAGACTGAACGAAGATCTGAAAACAACTTTCATATTTGCGACACATGATGAAAAAGTGATTTCATATCTGCACAGAAAAATTGTTCTAAATGACGGCAAAGTTCTAAATGATATTTATCTGAATTAAGTGTGGAGGATAAAATGCTTATAATAAAATTAGCTTTTAAGAATATCACTCATGCTGGTTTCAGAACGTGGCTGAATGTGTTTGTACTTTCCTTTGCTTTTGTTCTTATAGTTTTTACAGAGGGACTTTATGACGGGATGGCGCAGCAGGTAAAGGATGAAATGGTAGATTCCGAAATAGGGGGCGGTCAATTCTGGCAGAAGGATTATGATCCTTATGACCCATTCTCAATAGAGAATTCGCATGCATTACTTTCGAAAGAAATGTCAGAAGAAGTAAAGAACGGAAATGCAGGGGCGGTTTTAATTGTGTCTGCCGCAATTTTTCCCGGTGGTCACATTCAGTCGGCTTTACTAAAAGGAATAGACCCCGGGCAGAGGATTGTGAATATACCATCTTCAGTATTAAAAAATAATACGGATACTAATTCTATTCCCGGTTTAATAGGGTCGAGGATGGCCAATAATACTGGATTGAAAACAGGAGATTATGTAAGTGCGCGCTGGAGGAATATTAATGGGACATTTGATGCGGCAGATATAAGAATTGCTGCTATAATGAATACTGATGACCAGTCAATTGACCATGGCCAGATATGGATACCCTTAGAAAAACTACAGAGCATGTTTCAGGCGCCGGGGCAGGCAACAATAGTGACGTTAAAAAAGAATACAACGATTATTCCGGCAGTTAACAAGGATTGGATTTTCAGGAGCCATGCTTTCCTGCTTAAGGATATTAATGATATTATAAGCAGAAAGAAAATGACATCAGCGTTTATGTATTTTCTTTTATTAGGAATGGCGCTGCTGGCAGTTTTTGATACACAGGTACTTGCTATTTTCAGAAGGCGCAAAGAAATGGGAACGTTGATGGCACTTGGGATGACAAGATGGAGCATCATCAGTCTGTTTACATTTGAAGGAAGTCTGCTTGGAATTTTAGCTTTTGCAGCAGGATCGATTTATGGGCTGCCGCTCATGGCATATCTTGCAAAAACCGGATTAGGAATGCCGGCTATGACTCAAAGTGTAGGATTAACTATTCCCCCCACACTTTATCCAAAATATGGATTGAACCTTTATATAGTTACCACAATAATTTTATTTGTTTCGGTTGTTATTGTTAGTTATTTGCCGACACACAGAATTACGAAACTGAAACCTACAGATGCTTTAAGGGGAAAAATATCATGATAAAGTTTTTATTCAAAGGATTGATGCGTGACCGTCACCGTAGTTTATTTCCTATAATTATTGTCTCTGTTGGTGTTTTTCTAACCACATTACTTTACACATTGATGAACGGTATTTTGAATGATGTGGTTGATTCAAGCGCAAAGTTTGATACGGGATATTTAAAGGTAACAACAAATGCATATAATAAACTTGCAAGTCAGATACCTAATGATCTTGGATTAACAGGGATTGACAGTCTGATGAAATCACTCCGGAAATATTACCCGGATTATGACTGGACAGCGAGGATAAAATTTGCAGGGCTGCTTGATGTACCTGATAAGAATAGCGAAACAAAATCGCAGGCACCAATAGCAGGATTGGAATTAACATACTTGGGAAGGGGTCAAAAGAATCTGAGAGATTAAACCTAAGGAAGTCAATTATAAAAGGGCATATTCCAAATATACCGGGAGAAATTCTGTTAAGCGATGAATTTGCCAAAAGGATGGGAGTGGGGTTAAATGATAAAGTGACATTATTGTCAACCGCTTCAACCGGGGGGATGGCCGTTCAGAATTTTACAATTAGCGGCACAGTAGAATTCGGTATGACTGCGATGGACCGGGGTGCAATAATAGCAGACATTGCCGACATACAATACGCATTAGAAATGGTTGATGGGGCGGGTGAGATACTTGGTTTTAGTAAGAACCTATTTTATAATTCTAAAGAAGCGGATAAATATGCTTTGGAATTCAATAAACGATTTTCAAGACCGGAAGACAAGTACTCGCCAATAATGCTAACACTTGAGGATCAAAACGGACTCCGGGAATATATTCATTATTTGGATGTTGTGGTTTTATTTATAATCGGAGTGTTTCTTTTTGCAATGTCGGCAGTGTTATTAAATGCCGGTTTAATGTCGGGGATCAGGCGTTACGGTGAAGTAGGGATAAGACTTGCATTGGGTGAATCAAAAAACCAGATCTATAAAACTTTAATTTACGAATCCGTTCTGATCGGACTAATTGGATCGGTTATTGGAACGCTGATAGGGCTATTAGTATCACTTTATTTTCAGAATGTCGGGATTGATGTGTCGGGACAATTTCGAAATTCAACACTTATGGTTTCAAACCTTATAAGGGCAAGGATTAATTTTCCAAGTTTTTACATTGGATTCATTCCAGGGCTTATCGCAACAATTACAGGAACAGCGCTTTCAGGAATACAGATATTTAGAAGACAAACTGCTTCATTATTTAAGGAGTTAGAATCATGAGAAGGATAATTTTTAGTGTAATCAACATTTTATTTATAAGCATAACAATTTCAGCCCAGACACCTTCAGGTTCTGACATACTTAAACAAGTAGATAAAAACCTGATATTTGATAAAGCTGAAACTGTTACGACAATGATAATTCACGGACGCTCGGGGACCCGCACTGTGAAGTCGATAAACTGGATAGAAGGAAAGGAAAAAGCATTTGTTGAATACACTGATCCTGCCCGCGAAAGAGGACAAAAAATGTTGAAACTTGGTGACCAACTTTGGAATTATATACCGGAACCAACAGACAGGATAATAACAATATCGGGACATTTATTAAGGCAATCGGTGATGGGGTCTGACATGTCATATGAGGATATAACTGAAAACAGGAAACTCATAGATATGTACAATGCAAAAGTTACGGGTTCTGAAAAGATAAACGGAAGGGATTGTTATGTTTTAGAATTGACAGCCAAGGTGGACGACATTAATTATTACAGCAGAAAAGTGTGGGTTGATAAGGAGCGCTGGCTTCCATTAAAAGAAGAAAGGTATGCTAAGGGAGGAAAACCGCTAAAGAAGATTGAAATACTTGACGTGTTCAGAGTTGAAAACAGGTGGTACCCCAGAAAGGTTTTATATAAAGATTTGCTTCAAAACGGGGGCGGAACAGAATATGTTGTTGAGTCATTGAATACGCATGTTAATATACCGGAGTCGCAGTTTACGAAGGCAGCGCTGAAGAAATAAGCGCATTGGGGGAATGGATTGTTGGATTACTGGATCGTTGGATTACTGGATTGATGGAATGACCCATAATGGGCTTACCTTTATCTATCAAAGGAAATGACCAATTTCAATAGTGGAATAAGAAGTTGAGGAAAAACCACGGAGGTGGATGAACCGACGTTTGTAAGTCATCTCGGAGGTTAAGGAAAACCTCTGAATTATAATTTAGGAAAAACCTTCGAGGTTAAGGAACCGACGTTTGTCGGTCACCTCGAAGGTTCATATTCAAAAAGGAATTATTTGTTTAAGATCTTTAGGGCGGTGTAATATCCTAATTTGGTTGATGATTCAAGGAGATTTTGATTTATAGTTTCAGGGGTATCAGTCAGCTGGTGAAGATGTTTGTAACTGTTTGTAGTTACGAAATAAAGTGTCGGGATTCCTTTTTGGAAGAAAGGTTCTGCATCTGCTCCTCCCCCATTACCTGTTTCAGATACGAGTAGTTTATCATTTTCAGAATCAGCTTGTTTAGCCATATTCCATAAATCCGGAGAACTTTTGCCTCCATAAACCTGGAGACTGTCGCCGAAGCCCACACAGTCAAAGTTTAACATAGCGGTTATTTTGTCTTTAGGGAAAGGGAGATGTTCGGCAAAATATTTTGAGCCATTCAGTCCCTGTTCTTCACTCACAAAAAAGACAAATATAACAGACCGTTTTAGTTTAATATCCGATTCTGCCAATGTGCGTGCTATCTGAAGAACAGCAGCATCGCCGGAAGCATTATCATTGGCACCAGGGAAATATATTTCTCCGGCCTGGCTTCCCACATGATCGAGGTGGGCGCCCATTATGAGGTATTCATTTTTAAGAACAGGGTCGCTTCCTTCGAGAATACCAACGACATTCATTACTTCTTTTTCCTTCACATATCTGGTATGAACTTCAATATCAACATCATTTTTTAGAGCGAGAGGAAAAGGGGTTTTAGTTGAGTCTATTAAAGTCTGCAGTTCTTTTAAAGAATGACCGCTTCCTGTGAAAAGTGTGTCTGCAACATTCAGAGCAACGTGTGCTTCGGGAAAACCGGGCATCTGATCCCCTTCTCCATGAATAAGGCTTCCGATTGGTTTCTGAGGATAAGCATCATTAGGGAATGAGACAAATAAAATTCCAACAGCGCCATGTTTAGCCGCAACTATTGCTTTTTCACGAGGGTTTCCGTTTGTAAAGGGTTTACCATTTATATTCCATTTGGGATTGTATCTGAAGACCATAACTATCTTTCCCTTAACATCAATTCCATTGTAATCATTCAATCCATTTTCCTGTTGGTCAATTCCATATCCGCAGAAAACAACGGGGGCTTTAAGCTTACCCGATCCGGTAAATCCTCTGAACACGTAATCCTTTCCAATCTTATACTCAATAAGGTTATTGTCTATTATGACAGAAAGATGTTCGGGTGCAAGTATCTCATTATATTCAACTTTAAGTTTCTGAAAATAATTATTATCACCGGCAGGTTTTAATTTTAGTCTTTTGAATTCAGAAGCCATATAATCGGCAGCTTTAATAAATCCCGGGCTTCCGGGTAATCTACCCTGGAGATCTTTATCCGCAAGGAATTTTACGGTGTTGAATATTTCATCTTTATTTATTTGAGCATAAGATACTATAGCAAATGAAGAAGAAAGAAAGAGGAGAAGGAGAATTTTATAAAATTTCATTAAATAATTCCTAATAAATTACAGAGATATTTGCCTTATAAAGCACATTTAAATTCAGAGATTCTTCTCCCGACAAAGTCGGGATCAGAATAACAAATGGGGCTTTTGAGACAGACTCTTCCTAATAACAAGGAGGAGATTCTTCACTCCACTTCCCGCCAAAGGCGGGCAAGCTGTTTCGTTCAGAATGACAATTACAACACAATCATTCGGAGGAATGACAAATAGGTTACTATTCAAAGATATTTAATCATTTCTTAATTTCCCATAGAATAGAAATATAATAAAGGAGTAATGGAAAAATAATCTGTGTAGGGGCTTTATTTTTTACTATGATTTTGTATCTGCAATAATTATTTTGTCCCAAAGATAAATTAACCTATATATCTATATTATACCACTTGAATATCAGAATGGAGTAGGCATTGTTATTACATCAACAATTTGTGAGAATTGCAAAACATAACGAAAAGAAACTCGCCATAATTGACAGAACATTAAACAGGAAGGTGACTTACAAAAAAGCTCTGATAGGATCACTAATTCTTGAAAAGAAGTTTGAAAAATTTGATGAGGGATTTGTTGGAATAATGATTCCGAACTCAGCCGGTTCAGTATTGGCAATATTAGCCACACTTATGAGCGGCCGGGTTCCGGTAATGATAAATTATTCCATGGGGGCCGAAGCCAACTGCATATTTGCACAGCAAAAATGCGCATTCAAAACAATCATAACCTCAAAAGCGCTTCTCAAAAAGATCAACTGCAACTTTGTTGAAGGGATGGTTTATCTTGAAGACATAATGAAATCGATATCAATATTTGAAAAGATAAGGGCATCATTTAAATCGGGACTTCCGGTTGAGAGCATACTAAAGAAAATTCATGGGGGAAATGAAGAAGATACACTTCTTATACTTTTCACGAGCGGCAGTGAGAAGGAGCCGAAGGCAGTACAGTTGTCACACAAAAATATAAGTTCCAACCATGAAAGTCTTGTGGGAATGTTTTCATTTGTAAAGGAGGATATATTTTTAGCCAATCTTCCTTATTTTCATGTATTCGGACAGACTGCAAATTTATGGGTACCATTAGCAACGGGGATGACAATTGTAACATACGCAAACCCACTTGATTTCAAAAATATTTGTGAAATTGCCAGAGAAGAAAAAGTTACATTACTTGCAGGAACGCCGACATTTTTCTGGGGATATTTACGTAATTCAAAACCGGGAGATTTTAAGACAGCGCGTGTACTCTTAAGCGGAGCTGACAAATGTCCTGAAGCGCTCAGAGAGGGATTCTTAAAAAAGCATAACAAAGTATTGCTTGAGGCATACGGAACGACGGAAACAAGTCCGGCAATCACGGTAAACACGCCAGCAAACAATCGTCCCGGGAGTGTAGGAAAACCAATAGATGGAATTACAATAAGAGTGGAAAATTATGAGACAGGTGAGACTTGCGGTACAGGTGAGATAGGAAAGATTCTTGTAAAGGGGCCAAACGTGATGAAGGGATATTTTGATGATTTTGAACAGACATCGTTAAGCATCCGGCATGGATTTTATGACACAGGGGATATGGGCTATGTGGATGCGGAAGGTTATTTATGGCATGTGGGGAGGTTAAAAAGGTTTTTGAAAATAGGGGGAGAGATGGTATCCTTAATAAAAATAGAGGATGTACTTGAAAGACTGCTTCCGCCTGAAGTTGAGTGCTGCATAGTTGAGATTCCGGACGCAATAAAGGGGGCTAGAATAATCGCAGCAATTACAAAACCTCAGGATGAGAAAGCCCTTCTAAAAAAAATGGCTCAACATTTACCTGCTATTGCAATACCCTCAAGATTTGTGATATTACCGGAAATGCCTAAAATGGGAAGCGGAAAAATAGATTTCAGGGCAATAACAGACAAGGTGAGAGACATTACCCAGCGTCGATAGAAAAGATAAGTTTACTTATATATAAAAAGAGAGCGGCCATAAAAACCGCTCTCTTTTTTATTACAATGTGTGCTTAAAGATTATTTTACAGGGTTTATTTCAACTCTTCTATTTTCAGCACGTCCTTCTTTAGTTTTATTTGAAGCAACCGGGTTAGCTTTACCCATAGCTTTTGTAGCAAACAAGGATTTGTTAATTCCATGGCTGACAAAGTAATCAACAACAGACTGTGCTCTCTTACCTGAAAGCTTTAAGTTCAATTTATTTGAACCCACGTTATCTGTATAACCTTCAATTAGCCACTTTTGCGTAGGATTATCCTTCATTGATGCAAGGACTTTATTAAGTTCCGCATAAGAAGCCGGGAGAAGATCTGACTTACCAGTAGCAAAGTTTGCATCTCCGCGAAGAACAAGTTTTTTCGGAGCTTCAACTTTAACAATCGGGCAACCGTACTTGTCAACCTGAACACCTTTAGGAGTATTAGGGCATTTATCGAGATAATCAGGAACGCCATCTCCATCAGAATCAAGCGGGCAACCGTTTCTATCGACCTGAACTCCGGTAGGAGTATTTGGGCATTTATCGAGATAATCAGGAACGCCGTCTCCATCAGAATCAAGCGGGCAACCAGTGGCATCAACAGAAACGCCAGCCGGTGTATTGGGGCATTTATCGAGATAATCAGGAACACCGTCTCCATCAGAATCAAGCGGGCAACCAGTGGCATCAACAGCTACACCTGCAGGAGTATTGGGACATTTATCCAAATAATCGGGAACCCCATCGCCATCTGAGTCAAGCGGGCAACCAAAAGCATCAACTTTAACACCAGGAGGAGTACCCGGGCACTTATCGAGATAATCGGGAACGCCATCATGATCAGAGTCTCTATTTCTACCGAAATAAAAAGAGAGACCAGCAGTAATAGTGAAAGCTGCATCATTATGTGGCCCTGTTTTAAGAGCATCAAGATAATCATTTGTACATAGAATCAATCCGCCGGCAACATTAAGGCTTAAACTATTAGAAGCCATGAATCTGAAACCGATTTCCCCGTTAAAAGCACCTTGCTGATTATTATTAGGAGAAACAAAAAGTGCATTGCCGGCATTATCCTTTGGGTGAAACCAAAGAGATGAAAAACCTACGGACACATAAGGATAAACAACTTTACTTAGTGAAAGAATATATGTAGCTTCTATACCGACATAATCAATATCGGTATTGAATTCAACAGGAATAAATCTTGCATCCTTTCCATCAACTTTTCCAATCCCCCCATATATGCCTAAACCGAAGTTACCTCTACCGGATGAGGGGAAGAAATAATCAAGGGATCCTTTGCCTATATAATCATATTTCTGATATTTGTAATCAGTCCTGTTTAAAGTAATTCCGCCCCCTAACGAGAGCACAACTACTTTTGACATTGAATTATCGACAGGAGGATTTTGTGCAGGGCAAAGTTGAGAAAATAAAACCAGAAAGAGAGTACCAAAAAGTAAAGACCTCATAAGGCTTCCTTCCTTTTATTGTTGTTATTTGAGGACAATGTTATAATTAATATAATTTCCCTTTGGTCTGTTTATTATTGAAACCGTAATAAAGAAACGTTCAACCCTATTAGTAACAGTAATCAAATAATAACCAAAGATCAAATTAGATAATTTTAATTTAACCAATTTGGGAATAAAATTCCTAATTATTTATAAAAATTTTCCCCTTTTAACGGATCCTCTTGTATCTTATTTAATCTGCAGATTAAAAAAACTGCAGTTTTTTTGAGAAACGGGATTTATTTTAATATCTTGCACGAACAAAGACCTAAAAATTTAATTTGGTATCATGTTGAACATTGCATTATTTGGCCCTCCAGGGGCAGGTAAAGGGACTCAATCAGAGTTCTTAATTTCGAAATACGATCTTTTTTACATATCCACCGGTGATTTGTTAAGAAAGGAGCTTACGAATAAGACAAAGCTCGGGTTAGAGGCGCAGGATATTATTGCTTCAGGAGGTTTAGTTCCTGATGAGATTATCGTCCAGATAATTGAAAATACAATTACGGGACATCCGGAGTCGAGCGGGTTTTTATTTGACGGATTTCCCAGGACGTATATACAGGCCTATATTCTTGAAGGACTTATGTTGAAACTTCATACCTCATTGGATTGTTTAATAAGTTTAACAGTCCCTGAAGAAGTTTCAGTTGAACGACTCACAAAAAGAGGGCAGGTTTCAGCGAGAGTGGATGACAATGAAGCAGTAATAAGAAACAGACTGAAAGAATATTACGATAAAACCATTCCGGTACTACAATATTACAAGGATAAAGGGATTTTATATGAGATTGATGGAACTGCTGATATAGAAAAAGTAAAACTTGAGATACAGAGAGTAATTAAAAATGTTTTGAGTAAAAAACTTTTTAATCTTGTTCTATTCGGTTATCCGGGTTCGGGCCGGAGTTCTCAGGGAAAGGCACTTGCTGAAAAATTCGGACTTGAATTTGTTACAACCGGTGAGATGCTTCATCGGGAAATTGAAAACCAATCCGGGACAGGGAAAAAGATAGAAGAACTATATGCCCAGAGCTTATTTGTTCCAGATGAAATAGTGGTACAGTTAATTGAGAAGAAGCTTGAAAATTCAAAAGAAGCAAGGGGGTTTATATTTAAGGGATTCCCGCGAACGTTAGTTCAGTCATACATACTTGACGGTCTATTTAAAAAATATAATTCGTCAATATCAATGGTGATAGAATTTGAGGTGCCGACACTTGAACTTATTCAAAGACTTGATCAACGAAGTCATACCAATAAATGCAAGCCGTATGATATAAGTGCATCAAAAATAATACAGCGGATAAATCTGCATGAGAAGAAGACACTCCCTGTAATAGAAAGGTATGATCAGCTTCACAGTGTTACCAAGATTAACGGGGTGGGATCATTTGAGGAAGTATTTAACCGTTTATCGAGTGAAGTGGAAAAAGGGATAAAACATATTAGGTAATAAATGTTTTCTCAAAAGTAATTTAACTGTCATTCTGAAGGAGCGAAGCGACTGAAGAATCCCATAAATTGTTTATTAAATGCAGATTCTTCGCTTGGCTCCTAATAACAAGGAGGAGATTCTTCACTCCACTTCGTTTCGTTCAGAATGACAATGATAATGTCATTTCGTTTTCATACCTCAGAATGACACACGGACATTTTGAGACAACCCCGTGACTATTAGAATCAGAACTGAATTCCGATTCCAAATTTTAACGCAAGGTCAGGAAATCCAAAAACGAGCACACCGATATTTACATAATCAAAAACATTATACTCACGAGTAAGGGCGAAACCACTGGGAAGAGGCAAATTTAATCCGTCAGTTAAAGATTTAGTCTCATCGACATCAAAGCCCTCAACAATGGCATCTCCAAACAGGACACCGCCGGAAATTTTATAATACGAATTTTTATAATGAGTCTGGTCACTGAAAAGCTGCATTAGCATTCCATCAAAATCAAGATATAACAACCGAAGTGGTAAATAAGCCCAGTTCCACCCATCCAGTTCGTCAGGCATTCTGAAACTAGCCCCCAATTTAAGTCCAGCCGTTAGATTTTTCCCAATTTTATATTTATCAAACTGGAAGGAATACTCATTCATATATTTTACAAAATTTAATGCCACAGTATGTTCACCCAATTTTGCATCGACACCGATAGTAAGAGAAGAGGGGAAGGAAAAGGTTGTAGTTTGAGAAAAATAGTTATTAGTTTTGACTGTAAGGTTAGGCCGGGATATTTTTAGTGAGTCTATTAAAATGTCGAGCGGATCATTTTTATCTCCGATAATTTTACCCGTAAAGAATTTTGGTTGATAGCTTTCCATATAGGCATTATTATCAGTAAGAATAAACTTAGGGACATAATCATAGGAAAAGATCAGATTAAAATTAGAGAGTTCCGGAATCCAACCGCCCGGATTATAGACAAAACCAAATCTAAATCCGATTCCTGAATTATCCGCACTATTAGCGGCTCTGAAAAAGAAGTTATTAGTTTCGCCATTTGCCCAATCGATATTTGGATCGTTAGGATCGTTAAAATGGTGCTCTTCGCTTTGATAGAGTACAATCATCCCATCAAAAGTTTCATTCAGATAAATATTCTGCTGAACATCATACTTATTAACAGAGAAACCGACAACCAGTTTACCGGCTTCATTATCAAAGAGTTCGCTTCCGGCACCGAAGGAGAGCTCCCTCATTTTGAAAGAGAAATTATTATCAATAGATGGATTCAGGAGGATATCAATAGTGACATTATTATCGCCCACTTTTTTAACCGAAGACAATTTTGTGCTGATCCCGCCCCCATTAAGATTCAGCAAGATATCAGAAGGATAATTCAGTCCCATTCCTATTACCAAATTACTAAACAGGGGGATAGCGACAGCGAAAGTTCCAAGTTGTGCACCATTTGAAATATCGGACTGGCTAACCTGAGTATTTTTTCTATAGTTAGACTGGTTAAAAATAAAAGTTGAAGTATCTTTGATAAAACTATCAGTAGCACTTTTAATTTTATCATTCAACTGGCTTGTTAAATCGAGACCAATCTTAAATTTTGAATCAAAGAACAGGTAAGGTTTTTTGATAAGGGCAAGTTCGGAAGGATTGCTGAAAATGCTGGCAGCACCGAATCCCATAGAAGGAGAAATAACCCTGCCGAAGGAACCGGATCCGGAACCACCATCGAGAGAATTAAAATCGAAACGAAACTGCACATTCAAATTTCCGCCGTTCCAGAATTCCATTACAGGCGTATTGGATTTCTGGCAAAAAGTAAGATTATTAAATGCCACAGTTAAAAAGAATAATAATAGATGTATGTTTTTTTTCATATTAAAACCTAAAATGAAAACCCTAATGAAAAACGTTGTGTATTAGCGAGATTCTCAATCATATAAGTATAATCGATCAGTATGCTCAGATCGAATACCTGTTTCAGATCAAGGCCGAGACCGAACATATATTTCTCATTACTTTCAACACCCGGATAATGTTGGAAGCCAGCGCGAAGAGATATTATATTTACCAGCTTTGCTTCAATCCCGCTACTTAATTTACTACTTGCATCCTTATAGACAGATGGAGAATAATCGACGTCAAAGATGACATTATCGATCAGACGAAGAGAAGTACCAAGTGAAACTTCTGTTGGGATTAGCTCGCTATAAGATCCTTTAGCTTGTTTAGAAGTGTTATCAACATGGCTGTTCCAATATATAGGGGAATAAATATCCTTCACCATCAAACCGAACTGAACCTCTTCATTAAGACGGTATAGCATACCCATATCCAGACCAAATCCGGAACCATTTCCTTTAACCTGGTCTGAAATGCCCTCCTGAATTTCATCCTGTTCAAAGACCTGGAAATCGGAAGGATCGAGAGTGTTTTTGCCAAACGAAGAATACCGGTATTTTAAGTTAATACCGGCGGAAAAATCTTTAAAGAGAGAAATTGCATAACCGGCCTGAAAAGTCATTTCCGTCATTGCCTTATCTCCTGAATAGATAAGTCCAAGTCCGATACCCTGATCAGAAGACAGAGGCATTCCAAAAGCGAGGAAATGATATTGAATCAGATTGAGCTGGTTAGCAAATGAAAAAGCTGCCTGGTCGGATTTCAGGGAGACAAGTCCGGCTGGGTTCCACATCAATGCATTTATATCATTTGCCAAACCCGTAAAAGCTCCTCCCATACCCATAGGTCTTGACCCAAAACCAATGTCGACAAAGGAAGCCGGTATTCCGGAATTATTTTGAGGCGAGACATTGAAGGAAAAGACTATAACAATTATCAACAATAAATATTTGATTTTCATAATATTCTCTGATTTTCTATTTTATCAAAACGACTTGTTTAAGTTCAGATACATCACCAGTAACATCTTTGGCAGTAATCTGAATAATATACCTGCCGTTATTGGCAATAAGGCCGTTATTAGTCTTACCATTCCATTCAATCTGTGCCAAACCTTTTCTTCCGCCGTATACGCCAGGGTTCTGAGGAGAGCTATCAAGGATAGTCCTCACGAGCTCACCTCTAATATTAAATATTTTAATTGTCACAAAAGCCGGGGGGCTGTTTGTTGAAAGGAAATAACCAATTTTAACGGGTGCCACCTGAGGTGAAAAGGGAGATGGGAGGATAGACACATATTTTAGCCCAAGCGGTTCGTTAAGTGAAAGAATTGCATATTCCCCAAAGTGATACACCATATTAGTAGCAACACTATTATCAGAACCAGCCACAGTAGGTTTAAGCAACCATTTGTTTTGGACATAATCATAAATTGCAATTGATTTAGTACCATCAAAGAAACGGAGTGAATTATCGAGTGGTAATTCTAGTTCGGCAGGCTGCATAAGTGAGTCTCCCGGCAAGCCCAAATCAGAATTATATACAATTTGATATTGTTTATCAGAAATGTTAAAAGTACCATTTTGATCCAAGGGAATGAAAGTTTTCTTACCAGGTCCGAATTGAGGTTTTGACATAGTAATATTAGTAATATTATTTACAGAACCCGATTTAATACTGAGATTCATTCCTGATTTATCAGTCAGGGTAATATTTGTTGAGGGGTTAATTGTAGCAAAAACAGAGAGATCGTTACTACCTTTGAAATTAGTAACCTGATCCTGTGCAGTAACAGTAATAATTCCAATATAAGTCGAATCAACAGGTGTAAAGAAACCGGTCTGAGTAATTGTTCCCGATAAAGAAGGTGCAACGGACCAGAGAACAGAATTGCCAAGATAGATGCTCTTTTTCATAGTATCAACCGCAGTATAACTAAACTGAATTCCATTGGATTTGTTGCTTAAAGAAGATGCGGGTGAATTTACGCTTATCTGTTTTATAACCGGGTTAGAGATTGTAATATTAAATGTGGTTACAATGTTAACACCATATAATTTACCAGTAACAATTAAATTGAAACCACCTTCCAAATTGGTAACAAGATTGGCATGAGTACTGTCATTAGTTACCGGAAATGTAAAATTACCAGCCAACGGATTACTTAGTTGCCAGGAAATATGTCCTGCAGGGTTAGTGCCAATAAACAGACCGGACAAATCATTATTTATTCCGTCTCTTATTGTGAGAGCCAGGTTTATAACATCTCCCTTCCTTAAAGAAGTATTTCCCAAATCAGGGGTTACACTTATGGAATTCAAAATTCCTTCACTGGTAGGTATAACCGTATAAGTGTCTGATTTATATTTAATATTACTGGAGTTGTCAGTAACAATAATATAATACGAAACACTATCCCTGCTATTAAGAGCAGGAATAATTCCAGTAAAGCAGGAATCTAATGTCATTGGAGATTGCAAATAAGATAAAGATGTGCCTTGTTTATAGAACAAAACTCCGGCTGTGTTTGATGGTTTCACATTAAAATAAGCCTTAATGTAATTTGGCTTAACAGGGCTAATAGAGGTTACAGCATTGTGCCAATAAGGTAAGTTAATAGTTCTATTAATTTTTGTTGTGTCAGAAGCCAGAATAAAAGTAAGAGAACTGTCATCCGGGATAAGAATATTTTGCTTTACCAATGAGATTTTATAAGCACCAGCAAATAAAACGGAATCTGAAATAAACCTTCCATCAGTTCCTGTCACAGATCCAACGACCTGACCATTAGGGTAGCTCAAAGTAATTTTAAGTCCGGATACAGCATTTAATTTATCAGAAAAGGAGAGATAAATTTGTCCGCTCGGCAAAACAAACGGAGGTACACTAATAATACTTCCGATAGCAGATCCGGGGATAGGTAATATTTTGCTTTGAGGAGAAAGTCCGCTTTTGGATATTACAATCTGATAAATAGTAGTATCGGTCGATAAAGGTTTAATTTGTGCATTATTAAAAGAAAAATTACCATTTATATCGGTAGTGTCAGTTAAGACAGAGGATGAAATGGCGTTGACGATTACATTTGGAACGCCGATATTATTATAGACAACTTTACCGGTTAACCCCACAAAAGAAGCCTTCATTGTAAGTAAAGAGAGGGATTTTACTTCTCCAACTGCAAGATAGAACTGTAGAGAATCTGTTGAGAATCCAACCTTTGAAGCTTTTATCTGATAGTATCCGGAATCGAGATTTGCAATTGAGTAAGTTCCATCGGAAATAGTTTTAGTATTAAAGGACTGTCCCGAGCCAAGGTTTCTCAAAACGATATTGGCATCAGGAGAAAGTGACAGGCTTGAATTAACAAACTGATTTATTATACCGGAAACAGAACCCGAATTCCTTTTAATAATAAAGAATTTACTACTTGTTACACCGTTAGTAACGGTTGTGACAGCAGAATCAGGTGAAATCGAATAACCTGACATTGTAAGTTTAATAGAATATGAACCTGAAGAAATATCAGTGAACTGATAAACACCACTGTTATTGGTTGTTCCCGAGAGGATAAGATTTGCAGAATAATTTATGGCGGTAACAGTAACGCCTGAAACAGGATTGCCGTTATTATCAAGAGAAGTTACAAGAATATTTCCAACATCAGAGGAACACTGAAAATTAACTGTTACGGAATCGGGATCTCCAAGAGTAAAATTCTGTAGTCCCGGAGTAAAGACGAACCCTGATTTTCCAGGCGCTATTTGATATGACCCTCCCGGTAAAAATCCAAACTGGTAACTTCCATTGCTCGATGAGGAAACATTCTTTATTTCATTTGTAGAAAGATTTGTAAGTTTTATAAGTGCAGAGGGAGTTCCGACAGTACCTTTCACGAAAGAATTATTCACCTTCACCGATAACGTTACCGGTCCAACAACAAGTTGAGAGAGAGGGACATTAACATTAAATATGGTATCATTATTTATTCCCTCTTTAAATATCTGTGTAGAGATAGTATATGAAGAATTTGAGCCAACATTAGTGAACTCAAAATAACCGTTAAGATCCGTTGTTGTCTGGTAATTACTTTTTTGATTTGAAACGGCCATAAGCGGAACAGAAAACGGAAGGGGGTTATTAAACTGATTCTTCACATAGCCTTTAATTGTGCTGTTATTCAGATTAAGAACAACCGGGATAGAAATACTATCAGTAACAGTTATTCCGGAATCACTAAAAGTCGAATATCCGGTTTTAGAACAAAGAAGGTTGTAATTCCCTTTGGCAAGATTAAGAATCGCAAAACTACCATCATTACCGGAGACAGTACTAGCTGATCCAACCAAACCGGAAATGTTTATCTGAGCCTGCAGGAGAGGGTTACTGGAATTATCCTTCACAATTCCCGTTACCTTTGATTTGTTCAGGGAAAAGTCATTGATACTTGCAGTTTGATTGAGGGAACTCAAAGATATTGTGTCTATTATTTGTTGAGAACTCTGATAACCTGACTTGGAAGAAGTAACCGTAAAAACTCCCAAGCCAAGGGAAGAAATCAGATAGTTACCATTATTATCAGTAATCGCAGAAAAAATGTTGTTTGAATTATCTTTAGCATTAACATTTGCCTGAGGAACCGCATTTTTATTATTATCGGTTATATTTCCTGAAATTTTACCAAGGAGCTTCCTGAGAGAAACATTCACTGTCTTTGATTCACCGTCAAGAATTTTATAATTGGATATCAATGTATCCGAGTAGCCGGATTTTGACACAGAGATACTATAAATAGAACCAAGCAATTTTGAGATTATATAATCTCCAGTCTGAGATGTAGTGGAAGTTGCTCCACCATTTTGTGAAGTAAGATTAATAAGAACACCAGCGATGCCAACTCCTGAGTTATCTGTAATATTTCCGGTAAGCAATGCAAAATTTTCGATCAGAGTAAAGTTCACTGCTGTGAGATTATCTCCGATATTTATCTGCAGGGTTATATTGTCACTGGTATATCCTGGTTTAACAGCAACAATTTTATAAGCTCCGGCCGAGACACCTAGAGTGTAATTGCCGTTTACATCGGTTAAAGTGCTGTCTAAAATATTACCCGACTGACTATTAGTCAGAAACACTTTAACCTGAGGAAGGGGAACTTGAAGATTACTATAAACTTTGCCGGCAAATGATGAAGGATTTGCGGTAATATTGAAATTGTAATTTACACTCGATGCAGGAGCAAGAATTCCAGTAATAACCGACTGAGCAATGTAGCCGGTTTTAATTATTGATAAGTTATAACTTTTTCCGGCTTCAACAGTAAGAGAAAACTGACCATTTATGTCCGTAACAGAACTAACAGTACCTTGCGGATTATTAACATCAGTAATTGAAACCTGAGCGTTATTAATAAGATTAGATCCGTTTGTTACCAATCCAGTTATTGATGCACTATTCTGAACAACATTAAAATTATTATTTTGACTTGTTTGACCGGGTCCAATTGTTATAACCAGATCTGTTGTTGTAATGAAACCCTGTTTGGAGACATGGATGTTCCACTGTCCCGGTTGAAGGTTTAGAGTATAATCACCTGTTTGATTTGTATAAGTTGGTACAGAAGAATTCCCATTCACTGCAGTAACGACAGCATTGTAAAGCGGCTGACCTGCGCTTAAAACTTTTCCTGAAACAACTCCTGCATTAGTAAGAAGCTGGAAGTTGATACCAGACAGGGTCTGACCGGGATTTAGGTTTATGACAGTAGGCTGAGGAGAAACATAACCTTGTTTGATGGCATTAAGCGAAAAAGATCCTGATGGGAGACTTAATGAATAACTACCGCTTGAGAGTGAATTAATTGTACCTACATTCTGAACACTAACTGCAGCGCCTTCAATTGGCTGTCCATTAGGATCAGTAACAAACCCGGAAACAGAACTAGGGTTTGGAGTAAGAGTAAAATCAATTCCGGAAATTGTTTGAGCAATATTAAGGGTTAGTTGTACAGGATTGCCGGAAGAATAACTGGCTTGAGAAGCGTTTATTATAAAGGAGCCGTTTCTCAGACTGAGAGTATATTGGCCAGATGGGTTTGAAACCGTGGTAACTGGTTGTCCTGCCCCCGGGGATGCAGTAACAGTAACGCCGGTAAACGGAACAGTTGAAGTCTGCCCCTGACTATTGGTGACGAGTTTATAAATAAAACCAGTAACCTGATTAGCACGGGGAATCAGTTGAAGATTCTGATTAGTAATATTATCACCCGGAGCTAAATTAAAAACCTTTGAAACCGGACTAATAAAGCCATCCTTAGCTACATCAACAGTCCATTGACCAGAAGATAAATTAAAAGAATAATTTCCTGACCCATCACTGTTAGACTGTTGGGTAATAGAACCATTTTTTGCAGTCAGACTTGCCAATTGAACAGATTCATTATTATCATTTATTACTTTCCCGGAAACACTTGCGTTGTCAAACACCAAAATAAAAGGATTTAAAACTACCTGGCCCGAATCTGCAGTAATACTGACCACAGCGGGGTTTAAATAACCCGGTTTATCGGCACTTACGGAATAATTTCCTTTAGGAATCACGAGACTGAAGGTCCCGTCAGAGGAAGTAGCTTTTGAAAAAGCACTGCTGTTCAAAAGATTAGTAAATCTCACATTAGCAGCTGCAACAGGGTTATTTGCCTGGTCTTTAACTGAGCCGCTAACGGTTACAGGAAATGCTCTTAAATAAAGAGGGAAATCAGAAATAGACTGGCTTGCAATAATCTGAATTGTAAATGTTGAATCAAAAAAACCTGGTTTTTGAACAGTAAAATGATAAAGATCTACCGGGAGAGAATCTGTATATGAGGATGAATTTGTAACCACATAAGGAATAGATGGTGAATATCCACCGGAAGTTGAAGTCACCTGATATTGAAAATTCATAAGCTGGGAATTGTCATCGGCAGAAAGTAACCTAACCCGAAATTTACCCATTGGAACATTATAATTAAAAAGCCGGGTAGAACTGACTGATCCGGCACCTGAATTTGAATTTGGAACAACAAACCATGAATATTTTCCTTGCAGGAGATTTGTTTTGGCTGGAAAATCAATCATCGTATTTGTGGTGGAAGTAGACCAAATTGGAACATCTATTTCCTGATTATTGCCGGCAAACTGAGTTACTCTATTAAAAAGATGAAAAGTATATGTATTTGCGTTAGTCACCTGGTCCCATTGAAATCTAATTATAGGTTCACCAGAAAAAACAGCATTATTCAGAGGAGAAATCAGGTTAGGAGGTAAAATTGTATTAGAAGTCTGAAGAGTAAAAGAAACCGCTCCTCCAAAAACAGCGCTGGCAAATGAAATATCTGTTGGATCATAAAGATTTAATACGGTATAATTATATTCATTATTGGGGAAAAGTGGAATCGCAGTTTGTGTAAAAGGAGAATTCGGGCTAATTTGTCCATAAGTAGCCGAAGTACCGGTAGTGACATAATCCCAGAGAATATTTAGATTGGAGATGGAAATGTTATTATTACTATCAGTTGAAACTACAAAAGGAGTACTTGAACATATAATCCAATAGGCAGGGACACCAGGTACAGGATTCCATTGAAAAACCGGAGTAGCATTAGAAACGATGCCCCTGGGCGCAACTGCATAGGGGGCCACAGTTGACTGAACAATAAATTGAATTTCATTTGAAAAGTCAATTGTGCCCTGATTGGCCTGCCAATCACTGCGTATCCCAGAAAGTGAGGACTGAGAAGAATTTGTTATAATGCCATAGTAACGTCCGGTGGAAAGATTCAATGGCGCATTTCCGGGGATAAATCCTGTTCTTAAACCTGAAACATTTAATTGTGTCAGATTATAATTTCCAGGGGAAGTTCCTATTTTCAAGTAAACATTTGATTGCGAGAAATATTTACTGTTCCATATAAGAATAATGCTATCCGTTGGGTTAAAAAATACCTGTGTAACAGGATATGTCTTGGGGGGTTCATATCCATAGGGAGCATTAACGGAGAAAGTTTGAGAATAAGAATTTGCTGTTGCAAATAAACATAGAAATAAAAATGGTAGAATTATTTTCATAAGCATATAAATACTTTGTTTAAGAGGCCTAAATAAGAACTATGATCTTGTTAATTAAAATGAGAACTAGCTATAAAATATTATCGTACAACCTATAGTTAAGTTAATATATTTACAATGATAAATTAAAAAAAAGGCAACATTCGCTAATAATGAAATAATGATCTTTTGACAGGGTTTTTCTTTTTACAGATAATAATTAATAACTATGATTGTATTTCCAAATCAGCAGTACCATAGGTTTTCCCCCATGGTTATATATTCCGGAACGGTAGATCTCATCCTTTTTTAATAGAATAAGCGGATCAGAAATGACCCCGAATTTGTGGCTGATATAGGGTAATGAGAACATTTCATAATCACCGGATATAATATCATTTCGCCCCGGAAAGGCATGCTGTACAATATAACTTACTTTATTTTGAGAAAGATAGTCGTTCAGTTTTTTATCTCTTAAAACATCCTGATAATTGAAGGAGTTCACAAGACCATCAAGATTTATTACTTCCCTACCACTGAAAAAAGCAAAATGGCCTGCATCTTTCATCGCAAAGATTTTATCCTGAGAGGTATGATTTCTGGTCCAAACAGCGGCATTATAAACAACTTCCGTCCAGTCTTTGGGGAAATTCTTATACGAAGCTGATCTATAGCAAATGAAACCCAGGATTAGGATTAAGGCAGAGTATGTTATTAAATACTTAAGACGTGGTAATTTTTCTATCAGATAATTAACTGGTTCAACGAGAATAAATATTGCTGTAACAGGATATAAAGCGAAATGCCAATCAAACAGTCCCCACTTCATAAAAAAGCCTGTATGAATGGCATGCATTATAATGGTAAGGCAAAGAAGGACAACAACGAAGCGGTATTTGTTTTGTGAAGCAGAAGATTCTATAAACCTATTAAGTTTACTCCAATAAAAGGACAGATATACAACTGCCAGTGGAAATACCAGCATATATAGTTTATTAAGGGATTTGAAATTATCTGATACAGACAAAAGAGAATAACTGGTACTTGATTTCAATATTCCGCTAATAGGAACTATACTTCCGAAAACCAATTGATTATAAATGAGGTACGGACTAACAATAATAATAACACCGGAAACAAAATAAACAACTGTACGAGGAGTTAAATATTTTTTGGTTTTATAATCTGCGATAGCAGCAATTATCAGGGCAGGAACTATAAAAATAGAATCAAGCCGGCTTAGAATACAGAGACCGGCAGCAATGCCAGCAATGAACCAATGCCACAAATAAGTAATTGAAACAATGAACCATATAAGCAACGATAACATGAAAAAGAATAGGGGGGTTTCAAGTCCGTTTGTAAATTTAATTATTATCAGGTAGAGGAATAAAGCTGAAATAATTATAGGCACATTGTTGTTAGTGAAAGAGCGGATTGCTTTATAAATGAGAAATCCGGCTGAAACCTGAAGTATGGTTTGTAAAAAGAATAATATTCTAAATATGACTTCCCCGGAAAGGCCAATATGTTCGAGAAGAAAAAAGGGAGTAATGATAAAAAGCCATAATGGATGGACCCCATTAGTTTGATGAAATGAGTCAAATGTCATTCCTTTTCCAAGTGCAAGATTCTCAGCAATTTTGAAATAATATGAAGCATCATCAGGGATTATATTGACAAGTTTAGCCATGTTAATAGAATAAAAGAGATAAAACCGGACAAAGATAATTAGCAACAGGAAAACGTAGAAAAGGATAGTATTTTTGTTTTTCATATTGAAAATTTAAATACTTTAATTCACAAAAACATATTTATTTCACAACGACATAAACCGCAAAGTTATTTATACTTAAGGTAAAGATATTTTATTAGCATAATCGGGATAAAAAGGTGCAGAATATAGTAGGGGAAAACCTTAGAACATGTAAAAAATCTACTGATACACCATTTTTTACATCCTCATTATATCATTTCAATAGTAATTTCTAAAAGAATTATTTAACAACTATTTAATCATAAGAATTTATTCAATTTTTAGTTTTCGAATTCTACTGGATTTTATATAATTCTTTTAGCAATTTACCTATGAAATTTCAGTACCCCTAACGGGATATATGATTCTAATAACTATGGAATGTGAAACATGAAATTTGTCTTACTATGTGTATTTGTACTGTTTTTTGCGATTGCTATTCAGAACTCCTACCCACAAGTGAAAGCGGAAGGTTCGCTTCCTGAATCTTCGACTGTAACATACGGCAGAATTTCAAATGATATTACCAACAGTAAAGGAGCACATAATGCCGGATTAAATGTTGAATTTAATAATGGGAATGTAAGTTACGATCATCTTTCAAACAATTATTTTCATATTGATAAATCGAACAAGTCACTTTGGAACGGTAAACACTGGAATCAATCAGACTTCCCTTTGAAAGTTTATGTAAAGGAATCCGAATCAAAGGAATTTAAAGAGATTTATAAGAAATATATTGATTATGCATTTCAGATCTGGGGCAACGCTGACAGCAGAATTAAATTCAAATATGTTTCAAATGTATCGGATGCAAACATTACATTTGATTTTGAAGACAACTTAATGGAAAAGTACAAAGATAGTTACCTTGGACTTACCGATTATTCATTTTCAGTAAGGAACAAAATCAGATTATCATCAATAGAGATAGGGTTGAAGAAATCGGGCGGTGAGAGATTATCCGACGGAGAAGTAAAGGCGACCATTATACATGAATTAGGGCATGCGATCGGGCTAGGGCACAGTGACAATGAAGCAGATATTATGTATCCATATATTGATCCGGATTCCTCACCGGCAATGAACTTTAAGGATTTATCTTCGGGGGACGTAGCTGCAATTAAATCGGCAGTGGATTTAGGGTTTAAGGATCAGTTTACAAAGAATTAGGGAAGGGCTTTCCATCATTTTCTCTCCGTTTTATTAGAATATCTAAATAGTCGTACAATAATCATAGTATCTTCGTCACAAATAACAGAATATATGACAGAGGCGGAGTATAGTTAACAAACGCTAATTATGTGGCCATTAATACGGATTTTATTTATTCGTTTACCGAATTTGATAAAAATTTAGGGACGATAATGTACACTTATAAAGAAACAAATTCTGATAAAGCGGAAAGGATAGAGGATAAGCAGAAAATCAGAGAGCGATTCGTTTCTGTGAGAAAGTTTACCGAAGAACTATGCAGGTCACTTATAGCGGAAGATTATGTTATTCAATCAATGCCTGATGCCAGCCCGGTAAAATGGCATCTTGCCCATACCACCTGGTTTTTCGAAACATTTATTCTCAGTCAGCACATAAAAAATTACGCATTTTACAACTACACATACAAATTTCTTTTTAATTCTTATTACGTGCAGGCAGGAGAAAGGTATACTCGGGCAAAGAGAGGAATGCTTTCCCGGCCAGGAGTTGAGGAAGTTTATAAATACCGGCAACAAATTAATGAAAGAATGATAAATCTGATTAAGACAATCGATTCATTAAAATCAGAAGAGATAAATTTTCTTATAGAGCTTGGATTAAATCATGAGCAGCAGCATCAGGAATTGATACTGACAGACCTTAAGCATCTTTTATCATTAAACCCATTAAGACTGATATATTCTGAAAAGAAAAAGATTGCCGGTAGTGGAATAAGTGGAATAAACTGGATATCATTTCCAGAAGGGATTTATGAAACAGGAAACCGGGGAAAGGAATTTGTATTTGATAATGAAACTCCGAGGCATAAATCGTTTATTTCATCCTTCAGTTTAGCCGACCGCCTGATAACAAACAAAGAATATCTTGATTTTATTGAAGACGGTGGATACAGTCGTGCTGAATTATGGTTATCTGACGGATGGAACGTAGTAGAGAACGAAAAATGGAGATCGCCGTTATACTGGGAAAAGGTTGATTCTGAATGGTGGACATTCACTCTGAGCGGATTTAATAAAATAGCCATGGATGAACCAATATGTCACATTAGTTTATTTGAAGCAGATGCATTTGCCCGATGGTTGGGAGCCCGTTTGCCAACTGAAGAGGAGTGGGAGGCAGCGGCATACGACAAAGTGATTAAAGGAAATTTTGCTGAAAACGGATATTATCAACCTGTCCCATTACTTGAAAACGTAAATGGATTCAAGCAATTATTTGGTGATGTTTGGGAATGGACAAGAAGTTCCTACTCACCCTATCCTGGATATAAAACTCTGCCAGGAGCACTGGGAGAATACAACGGAAAATTTATGTCCGGCCAGAATGTACTCCGCGGCGGGTCATGCGTAACGCCTGTTTCACACATCAGACCCACATACAGGAATTTCTTTCCGCCGGGCGCAAGGTGGCAATTCACGGGATTAAGACTAGCAAAGGATGAGGTTTAATATGTATCGCGAAAAAGAGATAACGCTACTTGAAGAAATTAAATACTCGCTAATGAAACCTGTGAAACAGATAGCGAGTAAATATTTTTATGATGAAAAGGGATGCCGTTTATTTGACAGGATTTGTAATCTTGATGATTATTATCTGACCAGGACTGAAATTAAAATAATGCAGAATAATATTAATGATATCAGTCTGAGAATCCCGGCAGATACAAGGCTGGTTGAATTGGGATCAGGGAGCGGGATTAAAACGAAGCTTTTACTAAGTCATTTAGATAATGTTGCAGTTTACATTCCTGTAGATATTTCACAGGAATATTTATTTAGTTCATATAAATTATTAAGGAATGAGTTTGTTTGTTTACCCATTTATCCTTTATGTTCAGATTTTACAAAACCATTCAGACTGCCAGAGGTTAATGAATTATATAGCAGCACAACTTTTTATTTCCCCGGATCAACGTTGGGGAATCTTACTCCCTCAGAAGCTAAAATACTGATTGACCATACAGGTAATTTATGCGGCGAAAAAGGAACGTTCCTGATTGGAGTGGACCTTATTAAGGATTATGATATTATTGAAACTGCATATAATGACAGGGAAGGAGTTACTGCTGAATTTAATTTGAACATACTTTCAAATGTAAATAATGAAACCGGGGCTGATTTTAATGAAAGAAATTTCAGGCATTTTGCATACTTCAATCATGTGGAATCAAGGATTGAGATGCACCTTGAGAGTCTGAGGAAGCAGGAAGTTCATTTGAACGGAGATGTTATTCATGTTGAGAAGGATGAAAGGATATTAACGGAATACTCTTATAAGTATTCTGTAAATATGTTGAAGGAAATTATAAAGGATTCATTTTATATAGACAAAATGTGGTCGGATGAGCATAATTTGTTTGGAGTGTTTTTGTTGAGGAGGTAAATGTTTAAAGAGCCTGCTTAAATAAGCAGGCCTTGACATTAAAGGTTTGTTTTGGTTTCCAAAAACAAACATATTATTCCTGAGGAGCCATACCAATTGCGGACCACTCCTCGAAGGCGGGGCCATAAATGCCGGGAACTTTTAATCCAGCTTGCCTCATAAGCACAGTCATTTGACCGCGGTGATGCATCTGGTGCACAAGTAAGACGGATAGGGTTTGTCCTTTAGTCCAGGTTTGTCCGTACATATTTATTTCATCTGTCAATGCATTATCATTCCATTGTTTTAAAACGGCCTTTTTTAGTGTGGTGATTGCTTTAATATAATCATCAACAATAACCTTAGCGGATGAGGGGATTATTTTATCGTCAACATTATGGAGATCTGTTAGTCCTGCGGTGCTACCCATTTCGCTAAAGGAGCCTGTAATATGCCATGCCAGCCGGCCTAAAGATCTGCCGTTCTCAGTAACCTTTTGTTTAAGAGACGCATCTGTAAGATTCTTCAGGATTTTAATAGTAGCTTCAGTTTCATAATCGAAATCGTTAATAAAATCAGAAACCTTTAAGTAATTCACAAGACCTCCGTTTTAACTTAGGTTAATTAATATTTCATTTAATTTAATGAGATTGGATTCCCATTCTTCTTTTTTACTTCTTTCTTTAGCAACCACTTCAGGTGCAGCATTCTGAATAAATTTTTCATTCGAAAGCTTTTTATTTATAGAAGTGAGAGAATTCTCAAACCTTTCGATTTCTTTTCTCAGCCGTGCTCTTTCTATATTGAGATCAATGAGGCCTTCGAGAGGAACAAATATTTCGCAATCCCTGATTACAGCCGAGGCGCTTGCTTTTGGTTTGCTGAGCAGCGAATCTGCGGTCAGATTTTCCACACGAGCAAGTTTCTTAATATACTCAACCTGGTGAGGTCTAACCTCGCTGGTTTTAATAAAGACATTAACCACTTTTGATGGAGGGATATTCATTTCACCACGGATATTTCTAATAGCCGTAATGATATTCTGGACAAACTCCATTTCATTTTCTGCAGATGGGTTTATTTTATTCTCATCGACTTCCGGATATTTGGATATAAAAATACTTTCGCCGGGTTTTCTTTTATCGATTAAATGCCACAGCTCCTCGGTAATGAATGGCATGAAGGGATGGACAATCTTAAGAAGGTTTTCAAAATAGAATAATGCTCTTGTTAATGCGGCAGCCTTTACCTCTTCATCTTTTGCATAGAAGCGGTTTTTAGAGAATTCAATAAACCAGTCGCAGAAATCATTCCACACAAAACTATAAATCAACTTAGAGGCATTATTCACCTCGAAGTTATCCATAGCTTTATTTAATTCTTTAAGAGTCTGGTTGAAGCGCGATTGGATCCAATGGTCTGAAAAGTCAACATGTTTATCAATCAGATTTATATCAACTTTAATAGTCTGGGCATTCATAAGGAGGAAGCGGCCGGCATTCCAAATCTTGTTAGCGAAGTTTCTGCCGATTTCACACTTATCAGTACTGAAAAGGACATCCTGTCCAAGCGGTGCAAGATATATCATAGTAAATCTAAGGGCATCGGCACCGAACTCAGAAATAACATTGAGTGGATCGGGAGAATTACCGAGTGACTTACTCATTTTTCTTCCCTGAAGGTCCCTTAGAACTGATGTAAAATAAACACTCTTAAAGGGGATTTCTTTTTTGAAATGAAGTCCTGCCATTATCATGCGGGCAACCCAGAAGAAAATAATATCGGGTGCAGTAACAAGAGTATCTGTTGGATAATAATATTTTTGTTCTTCATCAGTTCTGAAA
>Ga0182027_10001731_pt1 | contig 35972 bp, 32 predicted proteins | sample 712E1DmetaG_FD_121300 | JGI IMG/M metagenome (GOLD analysis project Ga0182027, IMG submission 121300) | Permafrost microbial communities from Stordalen Mire, Sweden - 712E1D metaG (Illumina Assembly) | ecosystem: Environmental > Terrestrial > Soil > Wetlands > Permafrost | place: Sweden...
AGGCACTCCGGCCTGGGATTCCAGCGAGATTGGTTCTTGGGTTAAAACCGCTTCTTTTGTGGATTCCACCGGCAAGGTGCTTGCTTCCAAATCCCAGTCTTTTGTGGTGAAGGATTGTTCTACTTCACAGACTTATACAGCTACCGCGACTGCGACGGCTTCGGCTAGCGCCACTGCCAGTTGCGCTGACGGAACTTCCGCCACCGCAACGGCTTCGGCTTCGGCTTCGGCCACCGCGACCAGCAATGTCAGCCAACAGGACGCGCAAAATCAGGCGCAGTCCCAGGCTCAATCTCAAGCCCAGGCCACCGCCAACGCGCAAGCCAATGCCAGCGCATCGGCCAAGTGTCCGAACACCCCGGTAAATCCAGTATGTACCAGCAACAGCAACTTTGCCTTAAACGTTTCTACTCCGGTCAAAAACAACTCCGACTACTCCGTGACTTTAACGTGGACTTCTACCGGCAATAATCAGATTAAAATTACCCAACTTAATCCGGGCGCGAGCTATGAAAATACCGTAACTGTCGGCAGCTCCAGCGGCAGCCAAAGCATAAACGGGTTAATGGCGGGCAGTACTTATATGTTTAAGATGTATGACGCCACCTGCGATCACTTCTTAACTTCCGTTTCGGTTACTACTTCTTCCAACCCCGGACAGCTTACTTGCTCTGTTGGAAGTTCAACCATCAATTCGGGCTCCGCGGCTAACTTTACCGCCCAAGGCGGCAGCGCTCCTTACAACTGGAGCGGCGACGGCAGCCCGGCAAGCGGCACCGGTTCATCTTATAATCCGGTTTATACCAACACAACCACGTCTTCGGTAAACCACAATGTTACGGTTACCAGTTCCGACGGCCAGACCGCCAACTGCACGGTGGTGGTTAATGCCCAGCCACAGCAAATTGTTAACGGCGGCAACTGCAACAACAGTTCTAGTTCCTGCAATAACAACAATAATACAAATAATTCCAGCAACGGCAACGGCAACAATAACAGCAACCAGAATAATAACAATAATGTCAACGGAAATAATAATGTAATTAACAACACAAATAACAACTGTGTAAATAATTCCTGCAATACTAATATCGTATACATTACCAGTAACGGCAGCGTGGTGCCGGCTAACCAGTTTAGCCAGCTGGCAATTACTAAAAGCGTAAGAAATTCTTACAGCGGAAGTTTTGCCAACAGCGCCAACGCCAATAACGGTGACACGGTGCAATTCCAGATTGTGGTTTCAAACAGCGGTTCGGCCACCGCTAATAATGTGCGCGTTACCGACAGCTTGCCTTCCGGATTAAACTTGGTTTCCGGCAGCGTATCGGTAAACGGAAGCAACGCTACAAGCGACAATCTTTACAACGGTATGTATTTGGGGAATTTAAGTTCCGGCCAGTCCGAAACCATAACCTTTTCGGCAACGGTTTCAGGCAACGGCGCTACCAGCATCCAAAACACGGCTACGGCCAACTCCGATAATGCCGGCTCTGTTCAGGCCTCAGCTTGGGTATTTGTTAACGGCAACGGCAATGTCTTAGGCGGCAACGTAAATTTGACTTACAGCAAGAGCGCCTTTAACAACACTAAGAACCAGAATGCCACCGTGGGAGCCGCTTCCAGGGAAGACTACATTACCTATACTTTAACCGCTTCCAACAGCGGTAATACGCCGGCAACCAACTTTGTCATCACCGACGATTTGTCCCAGGTTTTACCTTACGCGGATATGACTGATAACGGCGGCGGCAATATAAACGGCAACGTGATAACTTTCCCGGGGCTCACCGTGCCGGCTAATGGTAGTGTGACCAGAAGCTTTGAAGTCAGAGTTAAATATTCCCTGTCTGCCACTTTAGGCTACGTTATGACCAACTCTTACGGCAATACAGTAACCGTGAGAATCAACACCCCGCAAGTCTTAGGTGCCTTTACCGCTCCTAAGACCGGCGCGGATACCAACGCGTTTGTCTTTGCCGGGATGTTAACCGCCGGATTTGCGATATATAAAAAGAAAACTATGTTGATGAAATTGATATTCAATTAATAGCCGCTGATTTGTCGCTGATTGCTACGCTGATTAGTCGCGGATAATAAAAGGGCGGCCCAAATGGGCCGCCCTTTTAGTTTGCTTTTGACATTTTTGTCGTTTGGGGGTAATCTATAAAGTCAATAAAAAAGAGGGATAATATAGTGTTTGCGGAAGGAAGGGTAATTATCAGTTTTGGTAATTAGCTTCCCTTCCGCAAGTGCAGGAAGGCCGTAGAAAGGTTGTGTGAGAAATGTCTTTTACAAGGTTCGGGGAGGGAAATCGCTTTGAAAAAGGCCGGTTCTGGCCTGGGTCGAGTTCAGATTCGTCTGAGCCGATTCTAAGTCAGACAACCGAGTATCACCAGGTTCCGCCCAAGTCCCGCCTCGTGTTGCCGGCGGAAAGCCTGGAAGCTCTTGAGAGAGCGAGATGGGCGACAACAAAAGGACCTAATCTGATGTTGTTAGCCAAGTTATATTGGGAGATCAGGGTCCAGGGCAGAACGTTTTTCGCGGTTGCCGCGCGCAAACTCGGAGATGACTTCCAAATCTGCGGGTTTGAGACCGGCTGCGGGTGGCAAGTTTACTTGTTGTCTGCTTTGCAAGCGGTTGGGGCCAAGTCTGACGACACGTTCCGTCCCATTTCGGCAATAACCTTGAAGCGCATGTATAGTGCCACTTACATTTAGCCGTTTGCTATGCGTTTCTCACAAGAGGCGGGCGGGCGACCAACCACGGCAGCCGGAGCCTCATCCCGGCAAGCTTTAGGGCAGGCGTACATCCTCACCGTACGTTTCCACTGCCCACCCTTTTTAGTCCATTAAACTTAGTGGCCTGAAAAGGGTTTTTGTTTTAAAAAACTTAAAATACATGTGGATATGTTTTAAATGGCTTTTGTTTGTCTTTATTTAAAGCCACTTGCAATACCCTATAAAAGTGCTATTATAAATTAAACAGAATAATAAACAAAAACAAACAGCCCAAAAGAGCTGTTTTTATTTGTAATATTGGAACAATCAGATAAATCGGATATATAGAAATCCGATAATCCGACCTCCGATTTTCCGACTTCCGAACTATGGATAACTTTTACTTGCAGGAACTTATAGAAGAAACCAACGCGCGGGGCGGGGGTTTGCTGTTAAATTTTCAAGACAGGCCTGCTGTGGTAGTATTAAGTATAGATAGGTATAATTTATTGCTTAATCAAATGCAAAATACAGCAACGCTATCATTTGCGGAAGCAGCAGTAATGACGCAAACCCGTCCGGTTGCAAATTTTGTAAAACAAAAAGTTTTGGTTACCGGCGGCGCCGGCTATATTGGCGGCCATTTGGTGAGGGAGTTGATAAAGGCCGGCTACGATGTGGTTGTTTTGGATAATTTATCCACAGGCAGAAAAGACAATGTAGACCCAAAGGCCGTATTTATAGAAGGGGATTTGGCGGACGAAAATTTGCTGAAAGATGTTTTTGCCGGCAATAATTTTGAAGCCGTCTTTCACATGGCCGCGAGTTTGGAAGTGGAAGAATCGGTAATAGAACCGGCTAAATATTTGGAAAACAACCTTATTGGCACTGTTAAACTTTTAAATGCGATGGCTGAATCCGGAGTCAGGAAAATAATTTTTTCGTCCACGGCAGCGGTTTACGGCGAGCCCGAGCAGGTTCCGGTATCGGAAACCGCCCATTTGCGGTCGAATAACCCTTATGGGTCAAGCAAGCTTTTATGCGAGAGAGTTATAAAATATTTTTGTGAAAATTTAGGATTTAAGGCGGTAGTCTTTCGTTATTTTAACGCCTGCGGTTTTGACATCGAAGCCCGGATTTTGCCTACGCACCAATCGCACCTAATTTATAAAGTTATGCAGGTGGCCAAAGGAGCCCAGCCGTATTTGGAAGTTTTCGGCAACGATTATCCTACCCAAGACGGAACCTGCGTCCGCGACTACGTGCACGTGTTGGACATTGTTTTGCCGCATATTTTGGCTTTACAAAACATGGACCATATGCAAAGGTTTGAAATTTTTAACATCGGCACAGGTAAAGGCTCCAGCGTGGCCGAAGTGGCCACTTGCGCTTCCGAAGTCATAGGCAAAATTATTCCCATGGAAGTCGGTCCGCGCCGCGCGGGAGACCCCGCGGAACTGGTGGCGGACAACTCCAAATTGTTAAATGGGCTTGGCTACCAGCTAAAATACAGCAGTCTGGAAAATATGCTGGTCACCAGCTGGGAAGTAATGAAGGACATATAGAATTTCAACACCGAAGAGACTCTTTGCGTTGCGCAAAGAGTCTCTTCGGTTACTTCGGTTATCGATAATGGACAAAATGCCAAAATTTTTGGTTTTGTGATATAATAAAATAACTTTGTAAATATTAAACAAAAAAACTTTATATCATGAAATTATCAGTAATTATTCCGGCTTTCAACGAAGCGCACCGCATAGAAAAAACTTTGTTGGCAGTAAGCGAGTTTTTAAAAAATCAAACTTTTGAATACGAAATTTTGGCAGTCAACGACGGCTCACGTGACGGCACGGCATCGGTTGTCCAGAGACTGGAAAGCTCAATTTCAAATTTAAAATTGATTGATAATAAAGAAAATCATGGCAAAGGCTGGGTAACAAAGCAGGGCATGCTGGAGGCAACCGGCGATATCAGGCTTTTTATGGATGCCGATAATTCCACTAAAGTTGACGAAGTGGTAAAATTTTTGCCTTTTTTTGACCAAGGGTATGATATTGTAATCGGTTCGCGCAGAGTCGCCGGTTCCCTTATCGCGGTTAAACAGTCCCTTTTCAGGGATTTTTTGGGCGGAGTTTTTCGTTTTATTGTGCATACTTTGGTACCTGTCGGCGTAACCGATTCCCAATGCGGGTTTAAGGCTTTTTCCGAAAAGGCCAGCAAAGCAATTTTTTCCAAACAAACCGTTTTCCGTTGGGCGTTTGACGTGGAAATTTTGGCCCTTGCTCGGAGAGAAGGCTTCAAAATTAAAGAGGTCCCCATAACCTGGGTAAATGACGCCGAAAGCCACGTCAAGCTTGGCGGCATGATAAATATGCTTTTGGAAGTTATTGAAGTCCGCCTGAATTTGTGGGGCGGGAAATATAAATAATAATGGGTAAAAGATCAAAACTCTTTTTGTCAAAATCAAACTTTAAAGCAGTGGCTTTGCTGCTTGTTTTGTCTTTTGTTGCGGCTTTTAATCCTGCCGGCGCTTTGGCTTCTTTTAGGCAAAGCAACCAAGCTTATGTAATCCAGCTTTCCAGCCCCAAATATTACAGCCGGCTGCTGACGGTTGCTGCAAATACCAACCGTCTTTTTGCCGGCAATAAAGCGCCGCAGTTCCAAAATGTTTACAGTTTTGAATCGGCGGATTCTTTGGATGTTTTGGAAAATTATCTAAGCGGCGACTTTTTCTATTTGGAAAACGAGCAAAAGGTTGCGGCCGCGGGAATAGTTTTAAATGATCCCGGATTTACGGCGGACCCGCAAAACATAGACAAGCAATGGGGGCTTGCTAAAGCCGGCTTTCTTGATGCCTGGCAAAAAACCACGGGCAGCAAAAGCAACATTGTGGCCGTAATTGATACCGGCATTGACGCCACTCACCAGGATTTAAAATCTATTAATTATGTCCCCGGCTTTGATTTTGTTAACAAGCAGGCCATACCCCCGGGCAGCGATTCCGACGACAACGGGCACGGGACGCTGGTCGCGGGGATTTTAGGCGCTACGGCCAACAACGGGATCGGCATAGTCGGCACCAACTGGCAAATTTCCGTTATGCCCATAAAGGCTTTGAACAGCAAAGGCCAGGGCGATGCGGATACCTTGGCGCAGGCCATAGTTTGGGCTGCGGACAACGGCGCCCAGTTCATAAACTTAAGTTTGGGAGGCATCGGTTTTGGCCACGACACAACGCTGTCCAACGCCGTGGCTTACGCGTTTAACAAAAATGTGCTTATTGTGGCGGCCGCGGGCAACGACGTATCCACAACCGGGGGAAGTTTAGACCAAAACCCGGTTTTCCCTATTTGCGACGACAACAATTACAATATGGTTGTCGGGGTTGCGGCAACCGACCAAAATGACCTTAAACCGGACTTTTCCAACTATGGAAAAAATTGCATAGATGTTGACGCGCCCGGTAAAAGAATTCTTTCAACCATAAATTTTGATCCATTAACCCAAAAATTCGCGCCCAATTCTTACGCTTACGGTTCGGGCACCTCTTTGGCCGTACCTTTTGTGGTTGGCCAGGCGGCTTTAATTAAATCTTTATACCCCACGGCCACTAATATCCAAATCCGCGACCGCATAATCAACACTGCCGACCCGATTGATGGTTTAAATTTAACCCAATGCGGCGGCAATTCCTGCCGCGGGCTTTTGGGCGCCGGCCGGATTGACGTGGTTAAAAGCCTGCAAACGGCAATTGCGCAGAATTTTAGCGAAGGAGATTTAATTAAAGCTACCGATTTAAACGGGGCAGTTTATGAAATTTTGGGCGGCCAAAAACGCCTGGTTTCCCCGTTTGTTTTTAACCAGCGTTTTTCTACCAGTACCGTAAAGACCGCGCTTTCTGCCCAGCTGGCAAGTTACCCCGAAGGAGCTTATGTTACGCCTTATGATGGCACACTTGTGAAGTTTGACCAAAGCCCTACGGTATATATTATCCAAAACGGCCAAAAACTGCCGGTTACATACCAGGTGTTTATGCAGCGCGGTTTTAGTTTTAGCAATGTCAACACTTTAAGTAACGAGGAGCTTGATTCCTGGGTAACGGGAAGTTTTTTGCCGCCGACGGAAGGGACTTTGGTAAAAGCAAATAGCAACCCCACGGTTTACTGGGTAATCGGCCAGGTGCTGCATCCCATAAATTACGCTTTTTTTGTAAACCGCGGCTTGAACACTTTTCCGATTTTGGCTGTTCCAAAAAACGATATTGCCGGGTATCCAAAAGGGGAGGCGTATATTCGTTGAGAGTTAAAAGTTGTAAGTTGTAGACGTTAGTGTAGTTATAAGTAAATGGGTATAAGTATCTGACTTATAACTAAAACTTATAACTAGACTGGTTTCCACAACCTATAACCTACAACTTTTTTGATGAAACCAAAAACCCTAAAATCCATCAGCGCCTTAATTTTAATCGCATTGCCGCTTTTTGCGGCTGCCCAGACCGCTGACCCAAATTTTAACGCCGGCAATCTTATTTCCGACGCTGCTTTTTCCGATACCCGGACTTTTGGCGGCGCGGCGGGGATACAAAAATTTTTGGAAATTAAAGGTTCGGTTTTGGCCAATCAGGATCCGGCTTTCTTAGCCTGGCTCAAGGAGCCGAACGCCATTTTGTTAAAACAGGCGCTGGATGACCCGGAACCTTCTCTGCCTTACCTGCGCACGGCCGCGCAGCTTATTTGGGATGCCTCGCAATCCACGGGCTTAAATCCGCAGGTTATTTTAGTGACTATGGAAAAAGAGGAAGGGTTAATAGACCAGCAATTTTCCTCGCCCGGAGCCCAAGCGACCGCTATTGACCACGCCATGGGTTTTAATTGCGGCGACGCCGTGGGCTGCTGGAATTTATTCCCCGGATTTTACTATCAGCTGTTCGGCAACTTGGACAGCAGCGGTAACCGTTATTTGGGCGCGGCGAAAAGTTTGATGAAATCTTTTACAACGAACGGCGGCCGCGGTCCGGCCTATAATGGCAGTGTAAGCAAAGTGGGGCAAACAATTATTTTGGACAATACTCTTGGCGGATACGACAATATTCCGCCGCAGCAGAATGTGACTTTAGCCGATAATGCCACGGCCGCGCTTTACCGCTACACCCCACACGTGTTTAACGGCAATTATAATTTTTGGAAATTTTTTCAGGATTGGTTTAAATATCCCAACGGCACGCTGGTGGCTTTGGCCGGGGGCGCCGACACTTACGTAATAGAAGACGGCAGTAAGCAGCTGGTGCCTGATTTTGTGGCGCAGGCACGCGGTTTGAATATTGTCGGCAAAATTACTATCTCGCCTAATGAGTATGCGGACTACCCCACGGGCGCGGTTTACGCTCCGGCGGACAATACGGTTATCCGGACGCCGGACGGACAGACGTATGTGTTTATAAACGGGGTTAAGCACCCGGCTTCGGCTTTTGTGATCGGACAGCGCGGGCTTTCCGTCTCTTCCGCTTTGGCAGTTGGTACCAGCGACGCGGGTTTGTTTACTAGCGGCACAGTTTTGCCGCCCAAAGACGGCACGGTTATCCGCGGCCAAACCCAGCCGGCCGTTTATTTGGTGCAAAACGGGCAAATTGAAATGTACAGCGCTTACACGTTTGCCCAAAATAAAATCAAAGCCAAGCAAATTGTTTTGGTGCCGGACGCGGAAATTACCACTTATACCCAAAATGGTTTTGTTCCGCCCAAAGACGGTACGGCATTTAAATCTTCCGACTCGCCGACAATTTATTTGATGCAAGATGGTTTGGCCACGCCTTTGACCGCGGAGATCATCAAGAACAGAGGCATAAAGCAAAAGGATATCGCGGTTTTGGCAAAAGACGAAGTCGGCAGTTTGCCGCTGGGCTTTTACGCCACCCCGCAGGAAAAGAGCTGGTTTAGCGTAACTGAAACAGGGCAATTGTATTTGTTTAAAGACGGCGCCAAGCATCCTATTTCGCCTTTCGTGGCCAAGCAAAAAGGCATAAGTTCCGACTTTAAGGTTCCGCAGCAAGTTGCCTCGGCGTGGATTGAGGGGATTGCGTTGCCGCCTCGCGACGGCACCCTTGTAAAAGGCGATAGCGATACCACGGTCTATTTGGTTAAATCCGGCCAGCTCTCCGCGTTATCCGCCGCCCAGTTTAAAGCCGGTCATTACAGCTTAAAGAAAATCGTACTCCTGCCTCAATCCGAAGTCGCTTCTTACGCCAAAGCCAACGCGGTAACGCAGTAAATTAAGCCAAAAAATATTTATTATACCATAAAATTAAACTGGAAGAAGGGACACTTCTTCCAAAGGTGCTATTCCTTCATTGTCCACTCTATTTTTTCCAAAACAAATAGCGCGCCCGTACTGAAACGGGCGCGCTTTGATGAGAACTTGGTGGCGGAATTCAGAAGGCGGCTGTGGTAGGGAGTTCGGCGCGGATGTGCCGCACGCTGTCCATCACCTTCTCGTTATCCTTGTAATGGTTTTCTACTTCCCGTAATGTCCTCTCCACTTCGGCGAGCTGGTCAGGAGCGAAATCCGCGTCCCCCAGGATGTTATGGAACCAGCATACCTGTGTCTCGCACCCTATTTCAGCCATTAGCGAAGTGGTAAACCCAATAATCCCCACTTCCGTTATTCCTGGATCAGCGGGCTTTTTCCGCCTCGCTAGTGAACAGCAACTGCTCTGGTAGGCTTCCAGCACAAGCGTCAGGAGACTTTTTTTGTTCCCCATTGTTGATTGTTCCTCCTTCTTTCCAGATTCTTTCAGCCGGACAAGGCTGAAAGTGAACGCCAGGTTACCGCTGGCTCGGCTCAGTATTTATGTAACTTATAATACTAAACCATGTAGAAATAAAAGTCAATGGGCTGTAGACTACCTAAAGGTATTTTTAAAACCCGTCCAGGGACGGGTTTTAAAGAATTCGTTATTTATTTTAACGCCAGCTGCTGGTCGTTGAAGTATTGGATGACTTTGTAGATTTTGGCCAGGTAATTTACCGTGGCGTTTTTTAAAGCGGATGATTTGAGGGTGGAAAGCTGGGCGGATGAAGATGATAGTTGGCTTTCGGCATCGGCAAGCTGGGACTGCAAAGAGGCTTTGGTTTTTTTATCTTTGGCACTTTTGACTTTTGACTTTAAACTTTTTACTTGCGCGCTTAAGCTGTTGACTTGGCTTTGTAGCGCGCTAATCTGTCCGCTTTTATCCTCGTTCCAGCTGTCGCCAAAAGCGTTAACGGCTTTAGCCACGCGCGTGGTACCGCCGTTGTAGGAGGCCGCGCCGTAATCAAACACCCGGGAGGCTACAAAGCCCTGGCTGGCTTTTATGCGCACGTCGCCGGCATAATCATCCAAAAGCAAATACATCGCCTTTATGGAGTTTACGTGATCCTGCATACCGACCACATAATCTTTATTTAAAAACGCTTCGGGATGGCGCTTGACCAAAGAGTCGTAAGTGGATTTTACAAACTGCGCGATGCCACGGGAAGCAAAGCCGTCGTTACTGACGCTGTATTTATAAGTGTCCGGTCCGTTTAGCGCCAGCAGAATGTTCATTTGGTCCAACGCGCCTTGGGCATTGCCGCTTAAAATTGCCGTGGTATCGCTATGTTCAGCGTAAACCAAAGATTTTATAAATGCCGGTGGCACGGCTTGTGTAATGTTTTGCCCGGGTATGGCAAAAGAAGGCAGGCCGTAAAGTTGGCCGGCAACAGTAGTAATAACGCCGTCCAGATAATTTTTACCGTAAGCAATTACATCGGGCGTGTTTAGGTTTTGGGAATAGGGCACGTAAACGGCCGGATACAGGGAATTCTCTATGGCCGCCTTGCTTCCGTTTTCCGTCGGGCTGATTAAATATTTAAGCGCCAGCACCATGCCGTTTGCCGGCCGGTCAACTTCAAAACGGCTGTTGACGCCGTTAAAGTAAGTTAACTTTACGCTCACGGCCGGATCCTGGAAGACCATTGTTTTTCCGTTTTGCCGGCCGACTGTGGTAATTATGTTTCCGCTCGCAGGGTCTAAAATTGCCAGCGCAATGTCTTTATCGGTCAAATTATATTTGCTGATGACCTTGCTGGTCTTGCCGGTCTTTTTATTTTTGACGTTTTTGTAAACAGCAGTAAGCGCGTGGTTTAAAGTTATATTTCCGAGCTGAACCTTGGCGTTATCTATTTCTTGGATAATCGGCGGCACGGCCTGTGTCTGAAGGCCAAGAACGCTGCCCGGTGATGTCGTGGCGCCAAGACCTGCCGATGTTGATGTTGCGCTACTTAAAACCGTGGATGTTGATGTGGTGGCGTTATCCGCTTTTGCAACCGGAATTGTAAAAACAAAAACTGCAAAAGCAGCAAGTAAAATTTTTATTTTTGTCATTAGTTAATTATAACACGGTTTTTTGCAGATGCAGTATGTAGTGTGCCGATTTATCGGCCAACATCCCTTAATAAGCCCATAAATGGGCGCACTACAGGCTTATTACGATAATCGGATATCAATTTTTTCTTTTATAATCAAAAAATGTTTTTTGTGGTAGAATAAAGCTATGGACAAGGAAGAAATACAAAAGAAGGTATTGGAATTGCAAAAAGTTATGTTAAATTTCAAAAAAGGAATGAGAGAACAGGAAAAAGAACTTTTCCGGGCAATTTCAGATTACCAAAAAGCTTTGGAAGAGGAAAAATTAAAAGAAATTAGGGAGAGCTTAACAAATGCCAGTTAGCGAATTAGAAAGACCAAAGCCTTTTGAGGCAGATAAGGAAGCCACTGTAATCCCCGAACAAGCGGTGGAAGCCCCTGAATATAGTGAAGATGGTTTAAAAAAGCTGGTCGATGAAGCGCAGGCTGAAATAGATGCCGAAAAAAATACTGCCCTTTCGGCTGCCGACAAGCGTGTAGAAAAAGCTCCCTCTAGTGTAGGATTGGATAAAACCAAAGCAGAATCTATTTTTGGTTCGGGAGGTTTTGCAGCCCGGATTAATAAGATTAAAGATAAAATATATTCTTTTGCTTCAAAAACAAAAGAAGCAATTTCTGATATAGTTTCCAGTAAGCCTAAACCTTTGGAGTTAAAAAATCTAGGGCAGACGAATCTAATTGTAAATAAACCTTCTGAGTTGGGGGGGTCTGATCAGGAAGTTTCAAGTTCAGACGCGACCTTAGAAAATCAAACCGGGGTATCAATAACTGTAGAAAGTGCGCAAGAATCATTCGTGCCGCAAAATGAACCAATCAAGGCACAATCACAGGAAAACCATGAAGGAGTTAATGCTATTCCACAAATCGACCAAGATAGATTAACAGAAATCCACAACCCGGCGATTAGGGAACTGGCAGACCCGATTATGAAATTGCTTTGGGAATTAAGGGATAAAATAGAAGAAGGATCTTTTGATTCGATTATAGGCGATGATAGTTCTGGCAGAATTCCCGCTTTAGTTTTTAGCAATGTTATTAATAGGATTTACAAGCAAAAAGAAATTCCAAAAATAGATACCAAATTTTTAGCAGGTTCAAGAGGTTACAAAGAAGGCGAAGAGAGATTTTCAATCAAAGTAAAAAAAATAGTCGACTTTATAAACATCAGACTATTAAAAAACGTAAACGATCGGGAAGCCTCCAAAAAGACCTTAATTGTTACCGATACCATTTTTAAAGGGAATTCCTTATTACCGCTTGTTAGAGCTTTGCAGGAAACTCATAAACCTTATGATATTGCAACTATTAGTATGACAAAAGGTAAAAATTTGGGCATTGAACAAATGCTTGGAGCAGAGATACATTTTGCTCAGACAGAAGATGCTATGATCTTTTCTAGAGATAAAACTTCAAAGGGAGTTTATAAAGACGTTGAAGATATCCATGCTAAATCACTAAAGAAAAAAGAATATACTGAAAAAAATCCTCACGAAAAGATAATTATTCAAAATGCGGTAAATGAAGGTCGTGCTGATGCCACAAAATTAGCAGATTTATTGAGCGAGGCATACATTAAAGCAATAACCTAAAGATAAAGTAAAAGAGATTTGTGTCTCAACAAATCACAAAAAACATTTTTTGGCTTACTGCCTCAAGGGTGGCGGCTTTGGTGATGCTGGCTTTGGCTTATTTTGCGCTGTTTCGGTATTTAAAGCCTTTTGGCAGCGGACAGTACCAGTTTGTATTGTCTTACGTGCTGCTTTTTTCCACAATCGTGGATTTTGGCATCCAGCAGTTTATTACCAAAAAAATCAGCGAGGATCCGGAAAACACCAAGACGTATTTCCAGGAATTCTTTTCTTTTGAAACCTTGGCGGCAATTTTGCTTTATGCCGCTCTGTTAGCGGTGGCGTATTTCAGGCATTATGATAGGGTGGTTTTTGAAGCTATCGCCGTAACAGGTTTGGGAATGGTCGCCAACGCCTTAACATATCCTTTTCTTTCGGTAATGGCGGCGTTTCAGGATATGAAAAAAGTCGCGCTGATAAATTTTTTAAACTCGCTGGTTAACATTAGCATAATTTTTGCCGCTATAATTTTCCACCGCTATATTGTTTTTTTGGCGTCGGTCCAGGTAATTTTCGGGATTTTGGATTTAATTTTATACCGCCAGTTCGTAAAAAAACATTTGCCCAACCCGCAGGTTTTAAAAGCGGTTTTTCGTTTTGATTTTCATCTGATAAAAAATATTCTAAAGCAGGGCTGGCCGTTCGCTTTGCTGGTGGGCTTTTCCGCCATTTACAACCGCATAGACGTGGTGTTGATAACAGCCTTAAAAGGCTATGTCCAGACCGGTTTGTATACCGCGGCCTATAAGATATTTGATTTGCTCGGATTTTTCCCTTCCGTGGTTTCCTACACGCTGTTTCCGTTTTTTTCCGGGCTTATGGCAAAAAAAGCCATAAGCGAAGTGCGCGAAAATTTGGAAAAATATTTAAAACTGATGGTGGCCGGAGCTTTGCCAATGGCGGTGGGGGGAATGCTGCTGTCTACAAAGCTAATCGGCCTTGTTGCCGGACCGGGCTTTGGCCAGGCGGCTCCCGTATTGGCAATTTTAATCTGGGCGCCGGCGATTTTGTTTATTTACATACCGCTTAACTCCTTGGTTATTTCACAGCTCACCAAAAAGGCCGTGCTGATTACCGGTATAAACGTAATTGTAAATACCGTCGGTAATCTGCTGTTAATTCCTCATTTCGGCATCCGGGCTTCGGCTGTTTTAACCGTTGTGTCCGAAAGCCTGCAGGGGGTTTTTTATTTTTACTTTGTCCGGAAGAACATTACCAATTTCCATTTCGCGAACATTGTTTATAAACCGATTTTTTCCGCGTTGGCAATGGGCGCGGCTTTGTGGCCGATCCGCTACAGCAGCCTGCTGATTAGTTTGCCCGTTGGCGCGGCGGTTTATTGTGTTATGCTTTTTGCCACCGGCTTTGCGGGCAAAGAAGAAATAAAAATGGCTAAATCATTGTTCAAGGCCGCTTAATTCCTAATTTATGATTCCTAACTCCAAAACCAAAATCATGGTTTTTGGCACTTTTGATGTTTTGCACAAGGGCCATTTAAATTTTTTCCATCAGGCACGCAAACTGGCGGCGCGGCCATATTTGATTGTTTCCGTGGCGCGCGATATCAATGTAAAAAAAATTAAAGGCAAAAGGCCGGCCTTCAAAGAAAATCAAAGGCTGGCGGTAGTAAAAAAATGCAGGCTTGTGGATAAAGCGGTTTTGGGCGGCTTAAAAAGCCATATTCCGCACATATTAAAAGAAAAACCGCAAATTGTTGCTTTGGGTTACGACCAGCGGGCTTATGTTAAGCATTTAAAGGATTTATTAAGGCGAAACGGCCTAAAAGTCAGGATAGTCAGGCTAAAAGCCTTTGATCCCAAAATTTATAAAAGCAGCCTTTTTAAAGCGCAAAAGTTTAATTAATACAGTTTTTGTGCTATAATATAGTTACATTAAAAAATTAAAAGAAAAAACTAATGCCCAACAACCAAAACAAAAGCAATCCAAAGCATTTAGGTAATTTTTGGCCGATTTTTATAGTAGTAATAATTTCCATGATAGCAGGCGGCGTTATATATGCATTTGCCCTGGGTAATATGCAACAGGACGATATTAACTCAATCAGTTTTTGGCATCCTTTTGCTGTCCATAACCGTTCCGCAACCACTACCCCGGTAACTAAAGTAAAAACAACGGTTAAAAAGTAAGTTTATATTAAACCATCTCGCCCAAAGGTGAGGTGGTTTTGATTTGGCTGATAATTTGGTGAAAGGCCATAATTTAGCTATAATTAAGGGCACGGGCTTCTTGCAGAATAACATTTTGGCTAATTTTCCTAAATGTTGGCTGCAAAAGGCTCAAAGCTCCTCCGCTTAGCACAAGGCTAAACATCGTCGCTTGTTCGCCTTTTTCGCTCAACATTTTGAAAAATTATCTCAAAAGCTTATTCCGCAAGAAGCCTTATGTTAATAGGTATTGAAGCCGAAAGGGCAAACAACCCCCAAAAAACCGGGGTAGAGCATTACGCCAAAAAACTGATTTTATATTTGGCGGAAATTGACAGAGCTAATTCGTACGTTTTATACCTTCGTACTCAACCGGAAGATTGGCTTTTGCGCCTGCCGGCGAATTTTAAAGTTAAAGTTATTCCGTTTCCGGTTTTTTGGACGCAAGTCCGGATTAGCTGGGAGATGCTGTTTCATCCGGTGGACGTATTATTTATTCCGGCTTCGGCTTTGCCGGTTATCCATCCAAAAAATTCCGTAGTCACCATTCACGATGTTGGCTGGCGGTATTTTCCCGGCAGCTTTACCCGGTTTATGCGGAACTTCTTGGAATGGTCAACAAGGTTCGCGGTCAAAAATGCCCGCAGCATAATCGCGGTCTCCCAAAGCACAAAAAACGATTTAATAAAATTTTACCGGGTTCCGGAAAATAAAGTCGCGGTAATATACCACGGTTACGAAAAGACGCAAAACCCGATAAAGCTGCCAACGACCCCCGGCCCACTGCCTCTAAAATATATTTTATTTTTGTCAACTTTGCAGCCGCGGAAAAACCTGGAAGGCTTGATAAGCGCTTTAAAGCAGCTGGAACGGGAATGCCCGGAAATTACGCACAAACTTGTGGTGGTGGGGAAGCCCGGGTGGAAATACGGAAAAATTTTGGAAATTATCAAAAATAATTCCGGGTTGGTTTTTTATTTTAGCCATGTCAGCGAGGAAATAAAATGGGATATTTTAAGCACCGCCGATTTATTGGTACTGCCTTCGTTTTACGAGGGCTTCGGCATGCAAATTTTGGAAGCGTTTGCCGCCAACGTGCCGGTCGCGGCATCAAATGTTTCCAGTATGCCGGAAGTGGCGGGTGGAGCCGCGATATATTTTGACCCAACCAACACCGGCGACATTGCTAGTGCCATTAAAATGGTTCTGACGGATAAATCATTGGCGGACAGTTTGCGAGCCAAAGGCAAAGAGCGGCTAAAGGATTTTAGCTGGGAGAAATGCGCGAGAGATACTTTAGAAGTAATGACAAAAATTAAATAAATGACAAAAACGACGAAAATAAGTTGCAGTAATTTTTGCTCATTTTTGTCAATTTTGTCATTTTTGTTCATTTAATTTATGACCAAAGATTTTTTTTTAAAACTCAAAGAACTGCCTAGATTAAGGCTTTTAATTATAATTTTTACCGTTTGGCAGTATTTTAGCGTGGCCGGCATGGCTCTTTTAAACTGGTCAAATTCGCTGATTTGGCTTAATTTAGGCCTGCTTATAGCCTTTATCGCGCTTTGCCCGGTTTACGAATCCCTGTTGCTGCTTATTTTATCTATACCTTTTTACGTGGCCGTACCCAATTCGCGTTTTGATTCTTTATCTATGTGGCGGGTATTATATTTGATGCTATTTTTGGTGTGGTTGGTGAGGGATAAAAGATTAAAGATAAAGGATATTCATTTTCTTCCCTGGGACAGGTATTTGGGCTGGTTTGTCCTGGTTGGCCTGATTTTAGGGTTGGCATTCGGCAATTTCAAACTGGAAGCGGTAAAGCTGGCTTTCTTTTTGGTCAATATTTATTTTTTGTACATAGTCTTAATCAATACCTTAAAAAGCAAACAGCAAATTTTTGAACTCATCCGTTACGTAATTTGGTCGTTTGCCATAATTATAACTTTGGGTTTTGCCCAGCTTTTTGGCAGTTTGCTAACCGACATAGGCACATTTTGGGTTTTTTGGGCGGCCAATGTCACCAAACTTTATTATGGAGCTTCCTTTGCCGCCGTGTCTTTGTATTCCAATTCCTGGTTTGCGTATTCGGGTTCGGGACCCGCGGAGCTGCGTATGTTTTCCATAATGCCGGATTCCCAGTCTTTTGCCTATATCTGTTTTTTCGCCCTGTGTATGAGCACGGCTTTGACCCGCAACGTTTTTAAGCATATAAAAAAGTGGCTGTGGTCGGGAATCAGGTTTGCCGGTCTGGCATTGATCCTTTCCGGCACGCGCGCGGTCTGGGTCGGCATGATTGCTCCGTTTGCCGCGGTCGTTGCCGCCTACTACAAAAATTTCCAAAAACATCTGGCAAAAAAGTTTTTATGGCCGTTTATTATAATTTTTATTTTGTTCGCAATCTCGCCGTTTATTAACCAGGGTCTTTCTTATTTGCGCGTGGAGAAATTCAAGGAGAATTTTTTGGCGCGGGCGGAAAGCATTTATGATATAGGCGAAACTTCCAATCAAGGAAGGATTGCTATGTGGGAACTAAGCTCCAAGTATTTTTTTACCCACCCATGGGGCGTGGGTTTTAATAATTTTTTGGTGTCTTTCAGCCAGGGCGTAAGCGGAAAAAATTATGACCAGGTGTCCGAGAAAATTAACGCTCGCTACAATTTGCCGGCCAAATATGTTTCCGCGCACAGCTTGTATCTGCAGGTTTTGGTGGAAACCGGCGTAATCGGTTTTGGGCTGTTTATTGCTTTTTGGGTGTGCATGATAAGGTATTTTTGGGAGTTTGTGCGCAACTATGAAAAAACCGAAGACTTTTTGATTTATTTTGTCGCCCAGGCTCTTTTAATGGTTTTGTGGATTTTGCTTGCCGCGATTTTTGACATTACCCTTTTAAACGATAAAGTGCTGATGTACTTTTTTATCAACATCGGTTTGGCGGGGCTTATCGTAAAGCGCTATCACGAGATTGATCAGAATTAAATTATATGGCCAAAGTTACAGTAGTCCAGGTCATTTACAACAACCGACGATTCATAGAGCCGGTGTTTTCCGCTATTTTTAACCAAACCTATAAAGATTTTATTGTGGTCGCGGTAATCGCAGGAAACGACGATGGCGGGAAAGAATTGCTCGCACAAAAATTTCCGCAGGTGGAAATAATAGATCCCGGTTACAATATCGGTTTTGCGGCCGGCCACAATTTGGTGTTTGAGAAATATGGAACCCTCACCCAGCCGTCAGACGGCCACCCTCTCCCAAAGGGAGAGGAAAATAATGAAAAGGCTACCGACTTTTTTCAATTAGTCAATCCGGATTTAATTTTGGAGCCAAATTATATTGAACAAATGTTAAAAGTGTTTAACGACCCCAAGGTTGGAGCTGGAACGGGAAAGCTTTATCAATGGGACACCACAAGGGGCATCCTTGTGCCGCACAAGGATGCCCCTTGTGTATTGGACACCACTGGCGTCACCATCAGTAAATCCGGTCGCGCCCGGGACAGGGGGCAGCACGAGCCGGATATGGGGCAGTATGATCGGTTGATTAATATCCAAGCGGTGTCGGGTGCAGGGTGTATGTATAGACGGTCAGCCTTGGAGGCGACTAAAATTCAGAAAATTGGAATGTCGGAAAATCAGAATCCGATTTATCCGATTTTCGACCAATCCGGTTATGAGTACTTTGACGAAGACTTCCACAGCTATTGGGAAGACGTGGATTTAAGCTGGAGAATGATCAACGCCGGGTGGAAAAATATTTTTGTGCCGTCGGCAATCGGCTTTCACGGCAGGGGAGCCGGCTCTTCCAAAAAAGGTTATGTCGATGTTATTGGCTTCATTGGGCACCACAAAAAACTTAGCCCGCGTGTGCGGAAGCTTAATTACCAAAACCATATTTTTATGTATATAAAAAATTCACCCTTTTTTTACCCGCAGTTTTTTGTCCGGGAATTTTTTATGTTTTGGTATATTTTGTTTTTTGAAACCGGCACTTTCAAAGTTTTGCCGCAGATGTTTAAATTATTACCGAGGATGTGGAAGAAGAGACGTTTGGTAAAGTTACTTTCTGAAAAATTACGGCCGTGAAAATTTAGAAAGTGGTTTAAACGGGTATGTTTATGGAAAAAGTCAATAATCAAAATATAACCTCTCCTAACCCCTCCTTTGACCTATTCGACAAAGCCCAGAGTCACTCCGAGCGAAGTCGAGGTGGTGAAAAGGAGGGATATACCGCAGTTATTCCTCCCCTTGCAAAGGGGAGGCTAGGTGGGGTTATTGACCTCTCAATCATTATAGTTTCCTACAAATCCAAAGACCATTTGGCGGTTCTGTTGCCGAGTATTTTTGGAAGTAAAGGGTTGGAGTTTGTAGGGGCAGGGCTTGCCCGCCCGCTTGCGGATGATTTTCGGGCGGCTGAAGCTCGCCCCTACACTGCCGAAATTTTCATCGTGGACAATGACTCTCGCGACGGCACAATTGAATGGCTAGAGGAGAGCTTTTTTCGCGGCCGCGAAAAAAGCTCTCCATTGCAAATTGTTAAAAATATTAATAATGGATTTTCAGCGGGAAATAATCTGGGCATTAAAAATTCATCGGGCAAATACATTTTACTGCTTAATCCCGATACCAAAGTTGAGCCGGAGACTTTTGAAGTTATGCTGGATTTTATGGAAAGCCGGCCGGATGTGGGCATCAGCGGCTGTAAACTCATTAAGGCCGACGGCAAACTGGATCTGGCCTGCCGTCGCAGGTTTCCAAACCCTTGGAATAGTTTTAAAAGATTGTTTTTGCGCGATAATCAAAATTATAATTATACCGATATTGACGAAAATCAAAGCATGGAAGTGGATAGCGTGGTCGGTGCGTTTTTGCTTATCCGGAGGGTCGGATACATCGGAGAATCGGAGAATCAGATAGCCGGAACTTCCGACTTCCGACTTCCGACTTCCGACTATCTTGACGAAGACTTTTTTATGTACGGCGAAGACCTTGATTTGTGCTGGCGCTGCAAGCAGGCCGGTTTCAAAGTTTGGTATTACCCAAAAACTATTGTAACCCATTATAAGGGAGAATCTTCGCGCAAAGAGCCGTTTGTGATGCTTAAGGCTTTTCATAATTCAATGTGGATTTTTTACAAAAAACATTATTATAAAAAATATCCTTTCTTTTTAAATTGGCTGGTTTTTTGCGGGATCTATTTCCGCTTTGGTGCTTTGGTTTTTATTAATTTGTTTAAAGCGGACCCGAGGGTTAGTAGGTAGCGGAAATAAGACAATGGGCATCATTGTGCGGCACAATAATGCCCATTATTGGGTATTTGACTTCTTGAAATTGAATTTTGATTTGGCCAATAAAGATGTTATAATAATTAAACGAAACTTAACAGAAGGTTCAAAAATTATGGAAACGCAAGACAGTCTAACCCCGGCACCGCCATCTTTGCCTCCAATTGGCATTAGTGATATTAATAAGCCAAAAAAACGCAAAGCGTCGTACATTATAAAAAGCGCGGCCGTTTTGTTGATTATTGTTATTAGTTATTACGCGGGCTATCAGGCCGGGCGCAAGGGTTTTATTTTTGTGCCTAAGACTTTCCAGGTCATTAACCAAAATAACATGCCGGCCACGGTTGATTACAGCCTCTTATGGAAAACTCTTGATATTTTAAATACCGAATATATAGACAAGCCTATAGACCAGCAGAAGGTTTTATACGGCGCGGTATCCGGTGCCGTAAGCGCTTTGGGCGATCCATACACCACTTTTTTCCCTCCCCAACAGCTTAACGATTTTCAGACCCAGCTGGCCGGAAGTTTTGGCGGCATTGGCGCCGAAGTCGGCGAAAAAGACGGCAACGTGGTGGTCATTGCCCCGCTTGACGGTACGCCGGCCAAGGCGGCAGGAATTAGGGCCGGAGATATCATTTCGCAAGTGGACGGGCAATCAACGTCCGGCTGGTCCGTTGACCAGGCCGTTGATAAAATCCGCGGACCAAAAGGCACTGCGGTCACGCTGCAAATTGTCCGCCAGGGAGAGGACAAGCCGCTTACTTTTAAAATTGTCCGTGACACTATAGTCGTCAAAAGCGTAAAGTGGAGCTACAAGACTGTTTCGATTAACGGACAAAATAAAACTATTGCCGTAATCACTATCAGCGAATTTGGCGACGATACAACAGGTTTGTTTGTTCAGGCAGTTAACGATATTCTTACGCATAATGTCAGCGGCATTATTGTAGATTTAAGGAACAACCCGGGCGGTTATTTGCAGAGCGCTGTGGATGTGGCTTCGGCTTGGGTTAAACAAGGGGATTTGGTTGTTTCCGAAGCCCATAGCGACGGAACCACAATTACTTATAAAGGCGAGGGCAACCCTCGTTTGGCGGGCATAAAAACCATTGTAATGATAAACGGCGGTTCCGCATCGGCCGCGGAAATTTTATCCGGCGCCCTGCACGACCACAGTCTGGCCCAACTGCTTGGTGAAAAGAGTTTTGGCAAAGGCAGCGTGCAGGAGCTGGCAAACTTGCCCGGAGGCAGCGCGGTAAAAGTTACCGTGGCCAAGTGGATAACACCAAATGGCGTAAACTTAAACCATAACGGCCTGACCCCGGACATTCCGGTTACGCTCACGTCCGCCGACGCCAACGCGGGCAAAGACCCGCAAATGGACGCGGCATTGCAACAATTTGCAAAATAATTAATTTATAAAAATATGAACGAAACAGGATTTGGCAAGGAGGACGTATTTCCAAAACCAAAATTAAGACGTGAATTTGATGGAGAACCAAAAACATTGACTGATTTCCCAGAAACTGACGCAAGGCTTACTGAGCTACAATTAAAAAAAGCCACGGGCACACTTATAAAAAATGAAACCGTTGATGAGCCAGCTGAATTAGCAAATCTAGTCCTTGCAGTTAAAGAATCCTTGAAACCGAAACCAACACCAAAACCTGAAATAAGGCAAGCGGAACCGGTTTTTAAGGAGCAGCAACCTCAAATAATTTCTGGACAATCAGTAAGAAAAGAAGGGAAAGAAAAACCTAACGGACTACTCGGTTTGTTTAGAAGAAGGAAAAAAAATACGTAAAGATAGATTTTTGATTCTATATGCCAAATATTACCGCGCAGCAACTGCGTGAAAAGTATTTGAATTTTTTTAAATCCAAAGGGCACACCATAATCCCTTCGGCGTCTTTGGTGCCGGAAAACGATCCTTCGGCGCTGTTTGTCAACTCCGGAATGTTTCCCTTGGTGCCTTTTTTACTGGGGCAAAAACACCCCTCGGGGAAAAGGCTAACCGATGTCCAAAAGTGCATCCGCACTGTAGACATAGAAAATGTTGGCGACGACACTCACTGCACTTTTATAGAAATGCTGGGCAACTGGAGCTTGGGCGATTATTTTAAAGAAGACGCCATAAAATGGAGTTTTGAATTTTTAACATCCAAAGATTGCTTAAATTTACCCTTAAGCCGTTTGGGTTTTTCGGTTTTTGCCGGAGACGCCGATGCGCCGCGCGACACAGAATCTGCGGCGGTGTGGAAGTCTTTGGGCGTGGCCCAAGAAAGAATCGCTTATCTTCCCAAGGAAGATAATTGGTGGATAGCGGGCCAAACCGGTCCCTGCGGGCCGGACACGGAAATGTTTTATTGGGTGGACGACGGCACTCCCGCCCCGGGCAATTTTCAAAAGACAAAAGACGACAAGCGATGGGTGGAAATTTGGAACGATGTGTTTATGCAGTATGAGCAGCATAGCGACGGCAAACTCATCTTACTTAAACAAAGGTCCGTGGACACCGGTATGGGGTTGGACCGGATGCTGGCGGTTTTAAACGGGCAGAAATCGGTTTACGATACCGAACTGTTTGACCCGATGTTTCAGGTGCTGGAACTTGACCAGGCAATAATGAGCAATGACGAGGTCAAAAAGGCTAGAATTGTGGTAGACCACGTCCGCGCCGCGGTGTTTATTGTAAACGACGGCGTAGAGCCTTCTAACAAAGAACGCGGGTATATTTTGCGCCGTCTGCTTAGGCGCGCTATGGTTATGGGCAGACTGCTTAATTTAAAGCTTCATTGGCTGCAGGCTTTAATCGGCAAGGTTGTGGCGACTTACGCGGGGGCTTATCCGGATTTAGTTGAAAAATCAGAACGGACTTTCGCGATTATTTCAGCGGAACAAAAAAAGTTTGAATTTACTTTGGAAAAAGGGTTAAAGGAGTTTGAAAAATTGATCAAGGAAAAAGGCATGCCACGGCATGCCTCTACAGAGAATACAGAAATTCAGGACAGTAGCGGCACGCCGCGGCGTGCCGCTGATGACGAAGCTATTTCCGGAAAAGACGCTTTTGATCTTTATCAAACATACGGTTTTCCTTGGGAGCTTACTAAAGAGCTTGCCGAAACCAGCGGACAAAAAATTAAACATGCTGAATTTGAAGCTGAATTTAAAAAACACCAGGAATTATCGCGAACAGCCAGCGCCGGACAGTTTAAGGGCGGCTTGGCTGGGCATTCGGATAAAATCGTGCGCCTGCATACGGCAACCCATCTAATGAATGCCGCCTTGCGGAAAGTGCTCGGCGAAAATGTCTGGCAAAAGGGGAGTAATATTACGGAAGAGCGCACGCGGTTTGATTTTACTCACAACGCCAAGTTATCATTGGAGGAGATTAAACAAGTAGAATCGTTGGTCAACAATTGGATAACCGCCGATTTACCCGTTAAAAAAGAAATAATTTCCCAAGAAGAAGCGCGCAAACTCGGCGCCATAGGCGTGTTCGGTGAAAAATACGGCGACACGGTTTCCGTTTATACCATCGTTGACCCCAAAACCAACAAAATCATCAGCCGTGAATTCTGCGGCGGCCCGCACGTGGAGCACACCGGCGTAATCGGCAAATTCAAAATCCAAAAGGAAGAAGCTTCTTCTGCTGGGGTGAGGAGAATTAAGGCGATAGTTGAATAATATGCGTGAAATTAATTATCCAGAGGGTTTTTTGGGGCATGATTTCCAAGACATCGGGCCAGAGAATATTGCAAATTATTTTGAAGTTAAAGTAAGTCAGGGCACAACGTTAGATGGATTAAAAAAACTAATAAAGAAATTCGGCGACGATATAGAATTAAGATTTGTATTGACACAAAATTATCAAATAGTCATCGGAAACGAGTTGCATGAGGATCTGATAAATAATAACGTGGGCATGGGTGATAAAGTATTAAGGGGAGTGGTTAAGACACATAAACCAAAACAAGTAAAATATTTAGAGGTTTCGAGCGAGATTGCGCAGTTTTTTAAGGCAAAAAATGAGAGTCCACAGGAATATGGCAAAGCCCTGGATATAATTTCGAATAAACTTTTGACATTTATAGATAAACTCAAAACAGAAAAGTAATTTACCAAATGAAACTTGAATTCTACAATTGCCCCAAGCCGGAAAATATCGAAAGTGCTAAACTTCCCGAAACGCCGGGGTTTGTTAGTTATGTGCCGGATTTTGATTTGATCAAAAAGCTATCAGAAGAATATCAACAATATCCCAATATCCTGATTATCGGCCATGGCGGGAGCATTACCAGTTTTTACGGGATTTATAACGCGTTAAAAGAGCAGGCGAAAAAGAAAGTTTATTTTTTAAGCACGGTTGATCCTGATTATATTTTTGAACTTAAAAAGGAATTAAAACCGGAAAATACTTTGGTTATCGCTATTTCCAAGTCAGGGGAAAACACTACTCAAATAGAAATGCTCATGCAGTTTGCGGATTATCCTTTGTTATTTATTACCGGCAAAAGCAGTCCGCTTAGGGCTATTGGGGAAAAGCTGGGCGCGAAAATTATTTTGCATCCGGAAATTGGCGGCAGATACACGGGACTTACGGAAGTTGCTTTGGCTCCTTCGGCCATTTGTGGGTTTGATGTAAAAGCTTTGCACAACGGGGCAAAAAAGTTTTACGATTTATACCAAAAAGATAACTTAGCCTGGAGGGCCGCGTCGGTTTTATTCCAGTTGGAACAAAAAGGCTACGCGGACGTTTTTATGCCTTTTTACACGCACAGTTTATTTCCAATGAGCGCCATTGTTGTTCAGCTTTGCCACGAAAGTTTCGGCAAGGACGGAAAAGGCCAAACTTATTTTGCCCACGAGGCGCCGGAATCCCAGCACCACACCAACCAAAGATTTTTTGGCGGACGTAAAAATATTTGCGGGTTTTTTACCACGGTAGAAACTTTTTTGCATCCCACGGTTAATGTTTTTCCGTCCGCCGTGCATTCGGTGCAAATAAAAGGCCGCGCGCTGTTTGACATAAATAAAATCCCGCTGGAAAAATCAATGCAGTTTGAAGCCCAAGGGACAATGGAAGACGCGCGCATTTCCGGCATCCCGCTGCTGCATTTGACGGTCGCGGGTTTTTCGCCTTTGGAAATCGGCCAGCTGTTGGCGTTTTGGCAGTTGTTCGCGGTCTACTCATCTGTTTTGCGCGATGTTAACCCCTTTGACCAGCCCCAGGTAGAAAACAGCAAGAATATTAGTTTTGATAAGAGGTTGGGGTATAAGGGGTTGCTTTAGAAATTGACAAAAATGACAAAATTTAAATAATTGACATAATTTAACTTTCGTTTAATTTTGTCAATTTTGATCAATTATGTTCAATTTTGTCAATAATACTTTTAATTGACTACAATTACCGCTTGTCCTACAATAAAAATGTCACATTAACTTTCATATCACCCCCTTGGCCATCCCCAGCGTCTACATAAATCTAGAAGACGACGTTTCCAAAATTACTACCCGCTTAAAGCATCAAAGTTCCGGGCAGATAGTTTTGGTTTGCCCCAAACGCTGTTTTTTGTTCAGCGACAGCATTAACTTAAAGCTGCTAAAAAAGCAGACGGACCTTTTAGGCAAGGAAATATTTATTTTGACAATGGACGAAAAAGGTCAAACTTACGCCCAGGAAGCCGGATTTGAATTAAAATATTTGCCCAAAGCTTCTCCGTCCAAAGCTTTTTCCGATGTAAAATTGCCATCTCGCGCGCCGGCTTTAGTCCAGGCTTCTGTTGAGGCGCCAATCATTGAGCCAGTCTTAGGCCATTTTGCCGAAGCCGCCGCCGGCATTAAGAACATTGCCAAAAAAATCGTTCCCGCAAAAATTTTGGGCACAAGCAGCCAGCCGGCCCCGCTTAAGGCTCCCACAATAAAGTTTGAAGAGCCGAAAGTGGAAATAAAGGAAACTCTTTATCCCGATGTCGCCGAGATTAAACAGGACTTTTTCCAAGAGCCGGAAAAGACCCATACCAGAAAAATAATTACGGGTTTTGTGGCGGTTTCCCTGATTTTGGTTTTGCTTTTGGTTTTTGTAATTTTGCCCAAGGCCACGGTGGTGGTTTATCCTAAAACTGAGCTTGTAACCCGTGATATGGAAATAAGCGCCAGTGTAAACGCAAAAAATTTAGACCCGGCCAAACTGGTAATGCCCGCAGCGGCGGTAAATGAAACCGTCTCGGTCAGCGATAAATTCCAAAGCCAGGGCAAAACCCAAGTCGGCAATAAAGCGACGGGTACGGTAAAAATTTATAATTTTACCAAACTGCCTATAAACCTGAAGGCCTCAACAACCGTGCTTAGTTCCAGCGGCAAAACTTACAATTTAGTGTATGATGTTCTGGATTTAAAGCCCACGCAATATTCAAATGCCAGAACCAAAGAGGTTGACGCAAGCTCCTTGGGAAGTTCAGTGGATATTATCGCGTCATCCGGCGGCGACGATTCCAATTTGCCCGAAGGCACGCGCCTCGAAATAAGCAATCAGGTGTTTGGCAACCGGCCTTTACTTTTATACGCGAAAACCGATTCCGAAATTTCCGGCGGCACCACAAGATATCTCTCCGTAATTTCCCAAGCCGATTTGGATGCCGCCAAAACCCAGCTGCAAAGCGAAGCTTTAAAACAGGTCCGGGACAAACTTGCCGCAAGCGGCGGCGTGCTGGCCGACGGCGCGTATTCGGAAAATAATCAGCAGTTCACTACCGATAATCCGGCTTTAACCCAAACCCCAAGCTTTACGGCCAGCCTGCAGACGGCAATCACCGGGGTGTCTTTTAACAGGAACGATTTGACCAATTTAATTTTTCAAAGAATCGGCGAGACTTTGGATACGGATAAAACTTTGCAGCAAAGCAGCCCCGACCAAACCGTTTATAAAGTAAAGAGTTTGGATGTTGCAAACGGCCTTGCCGTATTGGAAGTCCATTTTGAGGGTCAGGCGGTATTTAACGTGGATTTGCAGAATATCGCCCCGGAGCTTGTGGGTAAAAGCCAGTCGCAGGTTAATGAAATTTTAAGGTCCAAAGCGGCAATTGACAGGGTGGACATAACTTTGGCCCCGTCCTGGCAAAAATATTTTCCATTTTTTGCAGATAAAATCCAAGTAAGCACAAGCACCGAGCCGTAAAAAACCTTTATTTAAGAGAGTTTTTAGGTTTTAAATATTTTTTTGATATTTTATTGACAAAAAGCCAAGTCTTTGTTAAAATTGACAGAGATAATTTAATTTTAAAGAGTTTGTCAAACAGAACTCAGGACTTAGGGAAGCCTGGCACAAATAAAAAAGAAGTTATAGAGCTTGAGGGCAAAGTCATAGAAAATTTGCCTAATGCTATTTTCCGCGTCCAACTGGACAGCGGGCAGACTGTTATTGGGCATTTGGCCGGAAAAATGCGGGTAAATATGATTAAAGTCATGCCGGGAGACAGGGTGGTAATTGAAATGACGCCTTACGATTTAACAAAGGGCAGGATAACGCGCAGAATGCGCTAAGCTTCTACTAAATACTAAAGCGACTAAAAATACTAAACTTGGAATGTGCGATTTAGTATTTTAGTAAATTTAGTATTTAGTAGAAAATTTATTGGAAATAAATTCTATGAAAGTCAGAGCATCAGTAAAACCCATATGTAAAAAATGCAAAGTCGTCAAACGATTTGGCAGGGTCTATATTATTTGCTCAATACCGAAGCATAAGCAGAGACAAGGGTAGAAAGTTATAAGTCTTAGCGGCCAGTGTAGTTTTAGGTAATAGGTTGTCAGTAACCTACAACCAATTACTTATGACCATACCGGCCGCCACAACTTATAACCTATAACATTTTAAAACTATGGCTCGCATAGCAGGCGTTAACATCCCGAACGAAAAGAGAATTGAAGCGGCATTGCCGTATATTTACGGCGTGGGTTTAACCTTGTCAAAAAAGATTTTGGCCGCCACCAGCGTGGACCCGGACAAGAGGACCAAAGATTTAAGCGAGCCAGAACTTAACCGCATCCGCGAATACATAGAAAAAAGTTTTAAAGTTGAAGGCGAGCTGCGACAGCAGGTGTTGCTTAACATAAAGCGCTTAAAAGAAATCGGTTCTTACCGCGGCATCCGCCACATCAGAGGACTTCCCGTAAGGGGCCAGCGGACCAAGACAAATTCCAGAACCCGCAGGGGCAATGTCAGAAAAACCGCCGGCAGCGGACGCAAGAACGCGTCGGAAAAAACCTAAGACCGCTGAACGGTCGCTGATAGGGACGCTGAATATACGCTGAGTTAAATGTCTAGTGCTTATAGTTAGTTATTTTTGGTTAAATAACAAAAATTTGTTCTATTTAAAATATATTAGAGCTAACGCTCGGCGACAAATCAGCGTACTTATCAGCGCTAACTCAGCGGAATAAGAAATATATGAGTGAAGAAATCATCAAAACTGAATTATCCGCAGAACCCGTTGCCCAGACCGCTGAGTCGGTTGTTGATGTGAGTTCAAAGATAAAAACCAGCAAAAAAAAGCGCAGCAAGGCCAAAGTCACCAAGGGTAAAATTTACATTAATTCCAGCTACAACAACACCATTGTTTCGGTAACGGATTTGGCCGGCAACGTTTTAATTTGGAGCAGCGCCGGGAAAATTGGCTTTAAAGGTTCCAAAAAATCCACGCCTTACGCCGGGCAAAGGACTATGGAAGATGTCCTGTTCAGGCTTAAAGAGCGCGGCTTGGGTGAAATTGACGTACTTATTAAAGGCATAGGCTCGGGCCGCGAATCGGCTGTGCGCGCCCTGCAGGGCAGCGGTTTAAATATCCTTTCTATTAAAGACCAAACGCCTATCCCGCACGGCGGAGTAAGGCCAAAGAAGCCGCGGAGAGTATAGAAGCGAAGAAAGACGCGAAGGCTGCAGCGCGAAACAGTCGCGAATTCGCGTTTAAGTTCGCGCTGATATTAATTCGCGTTTAAGTTCGCATCTACAAATATGAGATATACAGGACCAAAAGTAAAAAAAGCAAGGCGCCTAGGCATGGCTTTTACGGCCAAAGACGCCAAGATTATGCAAAAGCGCAATTTTGCTCCCGGGCAGCACGGCCAAAGCCGCAGCAGACTTAGCGAGTACGGCACGCAATTGCGCGAAAAGCAAAAGGCCAAAATTGCCTACGGCATTTTGGAGCGCCAATTTGAAATTTATTTCAACCGCGCCTTAAAGCAGACCGGGGTAACCGGCGACAACTTGCTTAAACTTTTGGAAATGCGGCTGGACAATGTTGTTTACCGCTTAGGCTTTGCCGAAACCCGGGCCCAGGCCAGGCAGCTGGTCAACCACGGTTTTTTTGAGGTTAACGGTAAAAAAGTTGACATAGCTTCGTATCAGGTAAAAGTCGGCGATACTGTTGCCGTCAAAAAAGGCAAACAGAAAAAAGCCTATATGGAAAAGATTAAGGAAAAGTTAAAGAGCTTTCAGACTTTAGACTGGCTTTCCCTTAACCCCGCCGAGATGTCCGGAAAAGTTTTGAGCAGCCCGGTGGTAGAAAGTTTGGGAACCGAGATTAATACGCAATTAATAGTTGAGCATTATAGCCGCACATAATTTATCCTTTATCCCTTATCTTTTATCCTTGACCGGTTAAAGATAAAGGATTAAAGATTAAGGATACAAAAATCATGGAAGCCATATCTTTGCCAAACCACGCCCAGGTTACCGATTTGGGCAACAATAAATATAGCATTGTCTTAGAGCCGCTTTACCCCGGTTACGGCGTTACTATTGGCAATGCCATGCGCAGGGTGCTGCTCTCTTCCATGCCGGGCGCCGCGGTTACCGCCATAAAGATTAAATTTGTTGACCACGAATTTTCCACCATTCCCAACGTTAAGGAAGACGTCATCCAAATAATTTTGAACTTAAAGCAGTTGCGTTTAAAAAGTTTCAGCAGCGAGCCGGTAAAGGTAGTCTTAAAAGCCAAAGGCGAAAGAGTCGTTAGCGCCGCCGATATAAAAGAAACGGATCAGGTACAAGTTATCAATAAAGATTTACATATTGCGACTTTGGACAATAAAGCTTCGGAACTGGATATGGAATTAACTGTTGAGCAGGGCAGGGGATATGTTCCCGTGGAAGCACGCGAAAACCAAAAACAGGAAGTCGGGATTATGGCCATAGACGCCATCTATACTCCAATAAGGTCCGTGCACTTTGACGTTTCTAACGTCCGTGTCGGGCAGCGCACCGACTTTGACAAGCTGGAAATCGTTATGGAAACCGACGGCGGCTTAACCGGCCAGGAGGCTATGGATATAGCGGCGCATATTCTGGTTGACCACTTTACCATGATGTTTTCTGGCGATTTTGCCAAAATCGAAAGCCCTGTCTCTTTAGAAGGCTTGCCGGGGATTGGCCAGGAAATGTCCGCACTTACGCCTGTGGGCGAAAACGAAATCCAGAGTTCCGCCCTTTCCACCCGCGCCAAGAACGCGCTGGTTAAAAACGGGATTATTACTTTGGCCGCCCTGCGGGCTTTAAATGCGGAACAAATTTCTAATTTAAGCGGTTTGGGCGATAAGACTATTAAGGAAATTATGGAGTTTTTGGGTAGGTAGAAGCGAAAGCAGGCGCGAAGACTGCAACGCGAAATAGTCGCGAATTCGCTTTTACTTTCGCGCTGGTACTAATTCGCGTTTAAATTCGCATCTATAAATATGAGGCATCACAAGAAGAAAAAATTTGCAAAGGGAATGGATCATGCAAGGAAGTTGCTTAGGACTTTGGCGTCTTCGGTTATTTTGTATGAAAAAATTGAAACCAGCTACAGCTATGCCAGAGCGGCTAAGTCTTACGTAGAAAAAGCAATTACCATAGCCAAGGACAATAGCCTGCATTCCAGAAGGATGCTGCTTTCCAAGCTTACCCCAATGGCTGCGAAAAAGGCCTTGGAAGTTTTGGGGCCAAAATATAAGGAACGCAAAGGCGGTTATACCAGGATGATTAAATTAAACGATCCAAAAGCGGGAGCATCTAAGGCGGTTTTAGAATTAGTGGAATAAAAGACATTGAAATACTTATCAGTTCTAATAAAACGCTCAAGGCGTAATTATCGACTCAGCGACATATCAGCGTACTTATCAGCGATTAATCGGCGATAACATATGAAATCTCAAAGCATAACATTACCAAAAATTGTTACCCGCAAGTGGCATCAGGTGGATGTTTCTAAAACCACTTTAGGCAGGGCGGCTTCGGAAATTGCCAATTTTTTGCGCGGCAAGCACAAAAGGGACTTTACCCCGCATATGGATATGGGCGATTTTGTAGTTGCCGTCAATGTGGATAAATTAAAATTCAGCGGGCGGAAAATTGACCAAAAGGTTTATTACCGCCATTCCGGGTATTTGGGGGGTATTAAGCAAACCGCCCTTAAAGATTTGCTAAAGAGGGATCCGGAAGAAGTTTTAAAAAAAGCGGTGTTTTCCATGATAGACGACATTAAATTCCGCAAAAAAATTATGTCCCGCCTAAAAATCGTTAAAGGCGATAAACACAGTTATAATATTGACAAGATTTAAAAGAATTAAAAGATTGACAAGAATTACTGCATGACAATCATGTCATTCTTGCTCAATCTTGATCAATCATTTAATTTACCCTATGCCTACAAAAACCACCACAACCTCCGCCAAAGGCGGATCCGCCTCTCATTCGAGTCCGAGCGATGCTCGTCCCTCAGAGTCGAGGACCGGCGGGAAACGAGCTGCTCCAAAAATCCCGCGCAAATCCAGAGCCACAGCCGCTAAAAAAGCGGAAGTAGTTCATCGCGCACATACGCATACAGAAGTTGCCGCCCCCATCGACGAAAAAGTCGTGGCTGCTGAAAAACATGCCATAGGCAAAGGCAGATATATTTTTGCCACCGGCCGCAGAAAGACCGCGGTTTCCAACGTCCGTCTTTTTGAAGGCAAAGGTGAAACCGTGGTAAATAAAATTCCCGTGGAAAAATATTTTTCCTACAGCTTTTTTATGGAAGAAATTAACCGTCCGCTGCAGGTTACCGGTTTGGTCGGCAAATATCACTTTACCGCTCATGTTAACGGCGGAGGCCCGCATGCCCAGGCCACCGCAGTCCGCCACGGCGTAGCTATGGCTTTAAGCAAAGTTTCCGAAGACGTGCGAAAAGTCTTAAAGAAAAACGGCTTTTTAACCCGCGACGACCGCAAAAAAGAGCGCAAGAAGCCCGGCCTCAAACGCGCCCGCCGCTCCCCACAGTGGGCAAAGCGGTAAAAGATATTTAAAATCCTCTGCCGTAAATCGGCAGAGGATTTTTGTTTTACCATTTTTTATGATATAATTTGGCTATCAAGCAATCTATCGAAACAAAATAAAACAGGCTTAATTTTGGGTTATAATAACCCTTTACGAAGGACTGTTAAATTGATATAATAACAAGTCCTAAGCAAGGAGAAAATTATATGACTAAAATTACTAAAAATACAACCGTTGACCTGGTGGATAAATTTATTTTACAGGAAGACAAGGTAAAAGCCTTGCCGCCTTTAAGCGAGCTTGAGCGGGCTAAGTTTGAGCATTCTGTTGATATCGATCATCTTTATTTTTCCAGTAAAATTGAAGGTAGCAACCTTACAAAAAAACAAATAGATCAAGCTGTCCATGGTACGGAAATTTAAAAGACCAAGAGAAAAACATGAGCTTGAACAACTGGAGGCCGAAGGCCTTTGGAAAGCAATTATTTTCTCAAAGAAAATAGGGGAGAGTAATGAAAAAATTACCCTGAGTGTTATCTTGAAGATACATAGGGTAATTTTTCAATTTGTAATGCCGGAGATTGCCGGTAGATTCAGGATAGAAGGGGAAGATATAAAAAAGCTGTCGTATATGGAGCCGCCGCCCGGAAGATTGGTACAGCAGCGTATGTATGAGTTTGCCAGAGAGCTTGATATAAAAATTGCCAAAATTCCCAGTCGTATTAGTGTAACCTCTGTTAGAAAAAGAAAAGAGCGGATTAACGCCATTTTTGAACTAGCCGCCTGGATACAATATCAAATTACTTCCATTCATCCGTTTTGCGAAGGCAATGGCCGTATGGCCAGACTTATGACCAATTTAATTTTAAGAAGATTTGGATTGCCACCTAGCCGGGTTAAATTTGAAGGTGAAAATAAAAAAGAATATTTAGCAACCCTTGGACAAATAGACAAATATCAGGACTATGAGCCTTTAAAGAAAATAATCATTGATAGCGCTATAGAATCACTTAGAAAAGAAGAGAAAGCAAGAAAAAATAATAAATAATTTTTTTATGTCTTTTACAGATCCAATAGACGGTTCTCCCGAAGTTGTAAATCCAAAAAGCCCGGAAGAGCTTAGGAAGGAAGAATTGGATAAGCAAAAAAATGAAAAAGTCGGTGGAATAGTTTCCGAATACTTTCCTGATTATTCCGATGACGACTTTTTGAATTACGTTGCTCAGCAAGAGGGTGTGGCGGTTGATAAGCTTGATGACGAACAGAGACAAATGGCGGCAAATACTAAGTTTAATTACGCTTGGACTAAAGACCTTATTATAAAAAATTTTGTTAGCACAAATATTTCGGAACAAGAATTGGGGACATATATTGCTGAATCAATAGCTTTTGAAAAAGATTTAGCGGAATTTGACCCTGACAAAGATCGCTTAGACGGCAGAAGATTTAGATTAGAAGGCCTTACAGCTTCTTCCAACACTCTTGAAAAATTGAGATTTTGGAGACAATTATTTGAAAACTGGAAAACAACAATAAATAGTGAAACGGATGATAACTCCAAAAGAGGCCAGATTACCGAATTTAACCAGTTCATGAATGAAATGAATGGCCGCGGTATGAGTCCTAAACCCCGGGAAAGAGATCAAAAAGAAATAATAGCTCAGTTTGAAACCTATAAAGAAATTAAACAATTTTTGAGGGAGTTGCCAGACAAGTTCAAAAATCTTCCGGATAACCAAAATTTTGTTAAAGAATTTCAAGATTCGTTTTTCCAATTAGCTTCTAAATCTCACGATCCTGAACAGGCCAAAATGTATTTTGAGCTTTTTAAGGGTTGTTTTGATAAAGATCATGAAACAGCTCTTAAATACATGCGAGTCATAAAAAGCTATGGAAGAATTCACCCTTTGACTAAAGAATCAATGGTTGGATTTGAAACAAAGCTATTTCCAGCCTTAGAGCACAAAGACCCAGACGTTGAGGCTCTGCAAATCCAAAGTAACCGGTGGGGTATGCAAAAAGGTGATTTTGGAATTGCTGATTTTACAGTTCATGCGTATGCTGTTGAAGTTAATTCTAAAAATATAAATGAACTTTTGATGGCTTTGCGGGAAATTCCTACTAGCAATGTTGGTAGGCTTGAGCAAAATCGCAAAGATGCATTATCTCTAGCCGGAACTTTTGGTGCATTAAGAGATTTTATCCATGATCAAAGGCCTTTAGTAAGAGAAATCATTCAGGCAATGGTAAAATACTACGAAAGCCATGATGATTCTGAACTGAAACCTCTTTTACCAAAGACCGGGGGCTACTTGGCTCCTCAAGAAAGACAGGATAAAATTTATGATTTAACCAATTATGATAAGGAAGTTAAGGCTACAGTAAATGGGCAAGAGACTACCAATAAAGTGATTGATATTTTAAAACGCCTTGAAGAAAATACAAAAATTATTGACGAGACTCCGCCCACGGTAACCGATCCAGAGTTAAATAAGCTTTTGCAAGATTTTCAAAGAGAAGACGTTAAGCCCACAGAGGTTTTACAGCATGCTTTGGAGCGGGTTAATTTTTTGCTTACAACAGCAATTAAGAAAAAAGTTGTTGGCATTGAACCAAGTATGATTCTGACAATCACGTGGTTGGAAAGACAGGGTTTTGAAGCACTTCAAAATATGACTTATGAAGACCAACAAAGTGCCTATACAAAACCTTGGCTCCAGGCACTTATTAAATTTCAGGAATTAACTGCTTCCACCCAACCATTTAATGAAGAAGAATTTGATAAATTTATCAAAAAGGTTGCCCATACTAAGGAGCCTCGTGAGGCTTATAGACTGGTGGCGAAACGAACTTTCAAAAATGTAGCTGATTTAGCTTCTGTATATGGCAAAACTAGTAAGCCTCATATAAGCGGGGCTTTGTGGTCTGGGAATGTCGCTCATGAGTTTACAGCTTTAACAGATTTTAAACCCGCAACGACTACTTACGGTGAAAGACATAAGAAAGAGCAGGAAGTACCATTGCATTTGCGTAATACTGGTGACTAAATCTCACGGCATTGTTAAGTTTTAAATTTTGTGATAAAATACCTATATAAAGTTATTTGAAATCTGTATAAAATATCAAAATAGTTCTACATGATTTTTGGTTTAAAGCGTGCATATTCGCTTTTAAAAATAATTTTTGTTATTATTTAGTCATATGGTAAATACAGACGAAGAATTGAGCAAAGCCGCTATTAAGCACATGAGGCAAAAGGAAATTTTAAATAGCCTTGTTGCGCGGTTTTGCGACCTCAAAAAATATCCATCTGCCGTTCACCCAATTTCTGTTTTTATGGCTGGTTCACCGGGAGCCGGAAAAACCGAATTTTCTAAAAACTTTCTTAAGGGCGCGGGTGAGGGGGCTGTTAGAATTGACCCCGATGAAATTAGGGATA
>Ga0182027_10001732_pt1 | contig 35963 bp, 36 predicted proteins | sample 712E1DmetaG_FD_121300 | JGI IMG/M metagenome (GOLD analysis project Ga0182027, IMG submission 121300) | Permafrost microbial communities from Stordalen Mire, Sweden - 712E1D metaG (Illumina Assembly) | ecosystem: Environmental > Terrestrial > Soil > Wetlands > Permafrost | place: Sweden...
AACCGATGCCTATATTTTCAGGCCCTGACCAGGGAAAACTCTGGGTCAGGCAGTTATATCACCTGACCCATGATTGATCTTTTCCCTCTCTTTTTGATTCTATGGGATTCTGATACAGTAACGGCTAACAGCGCAGTGAGTGAAAAAAGTATGTTATTTAAAATCAACCAGGAAACGAATTCAACGCCTGGTCGAGATCAAGCAAGATATCTTCGATATTTTCGATGCCGACCGAAAGGCGGACCTGGCCATCTGAGATGCCCATCCCATGACGGACCTGAGAAGAAAGATGTGAATGGGTCATGCTGGCCGGGTGTTGGATAAGTGTATCCACATTCCCAAGGCTGACTGCAAGTGTGGCAACCTGGACATGATTCATCAACCAGGAGCCGCCTTTGACTCCATCTTTCACTTCAAAAGTGACCATGCCGCCAAATGATGACATCTGTTTCAGAGCAAGGGCATGGTCTGGATGAGAAGCGAGTCCGGGATAAAATACTCTCTCTATTCTCGGATGGCTTTCGAGAAATTCTGCGACTTTTTGTGCATTGGTACAATGAGTAGCCATGCGGAGTTCGAAAGTTTTTAGACCTAGACTGGTGAGCCAACAATCAAAGGGACTGGGGGACCCTCCCAAGAGCTTAAAAGTCGAATAAAACTCATTCTTGATGTAATCCGGATGACGACTGACTACTACACCCCCGATGGTCGTGCCGTGCCCCGAAAGATATTTGGTGGTCGAATGTAGCACGATATCCGCTCCAAGGGTCAATGGACGCTGGCAATATGGAGACGCAAAAGTATTATCTACTACCAACCAGGCTTGGTGTTCATGTGCCAGAATTGCTACTGCAGCCAGATCTACCAAAAATAAAGTGGGATTAGCCGGGGTTTCAGCATAGGCTAAAACAGCTTCGGGTGCCTGTTGAAAGGCATCTTGCCAATCTTTAATGGAAAGACCCCGGGTAAACAATACTTCAATACCACAATTTACCTTGAGTTGGCTGAAGAATTGATAGGTAGCACTGTAAAGTGAATTTTGCGCAATGATCTTTTGCCCGCTTTTGACTTTTGAAAGGACGGCTGTGGTGACCGCAGCCATACCCGAAGAGGTCATTCTGGCTGCGACCTGCTCTTTCGTTTGTTGCTCTGGATGGGCACGTAACAAGTCCAGACCTTCAAGGATAGCGATCTTATCAGCAAGCTGATCTGAATTTGGGTTTTCCCAGCGTGTATAAACATACCCTTCAGCACCGGCAAAAATGGCAGCTCCAGTCTCAGTATCCGGGAAACCAAAAGTAGAGGTTTGGTAAATTGGTTCAACATGTGCATTCAAAGCATGAGCTTTTCCACTGGCATGATTGACAAGCGTACTGATGCCCTGACTTGGATTAAATTTTTTATTCATAATCGTTCCTGTCTGGAAAGTTTTATTGAGTATAGCGCAACCTTGCAGGAATTGTGGGGCCAACAGAAAAAATTCATTTACTTAAATCATGCAACCCCTCATCGAGAATAAGCACGTAGAGTATAATGATATTAGTTGTTTCAGGCTTTCGCCTGGAAAGGAAAAAATGAGCTTTCTGTTCGATCCAAACGTCGCTTATTTGTTGTTGGTGTTGGGTTTCATTCTAAGCGTACTGGCTATATTTACACCAGGCACTGGTTTATTGGAAATTGGCGCCTTGTTTACCATTGTTATGGCGGGATACGCGCTCTATCATCTCTCTGTCAACTGGTGGGCACTTTTGATCTTGTTGGTGGGAGTAGTACCCTTTGTTTTTGCCGTACGGAAAGCGAAACAGTGGTACTGGTTGATTCCTGCGGTTATTTTATTCGCTATTGGTTCCATATTCCTGGTGCCTCAGGGGTTGAATGCTCAATCGGTCAATCCAGTATTTGCGGTTTTCATGAGCATTATTTCCATTGGCCTGTTGTGGTTTATCGGGCGGAAAACACTTGATGCGATGAAATCAAGGCCCTCCCAGGATTTGAAAAAGTTGATCGGGCAAATCGGTGAAGCCCGCACTGAAATCAAGAACTCCGGTACAGTATATGTGGGCGGTGAAAATTGGTCTGCACGGAGTGAAACGACGATCCGTATTGGCAGTTCGGTAAGAGTCAAAGAACGTCAAGGATTGGTTTTACTCGTTGAACCGGTTAAAAAGAACGAACAATAGGAATTTCAAAAAGATAAGGATCACTTAGGAGGATTCTATGATTGGGTTAATCATTTTTATTGCAATCCTGGTAATCATTTTCCTGATTGCAGCCATTAAAGTCGTACCAGAATACAAACGTTTGGTTGTTTTCCGTTTGGGTCGCTGTATAGGTCCAAAAGGCCCGGGTTTGGTTATCTTGATTCCCTTTATTGATCGCCCGGTCTCAGTTGACTTGCGCGAACAAGTTCGTGAAATTCCGGCGCAAACATCCATTACCCAGGATAATGCACCTATTTCGATCGATTTCTTGTGGTACTACAAAGTATTCGATCCTGTGGAATCTGTTTTACAGGTTCAGAATTTTGAATTAGCTGCTCAGGGTATTGCTACCACTACCTTGCGTTCCGTCATTGGTGGTATCTTATTGGATGGCGTCCTGTCTGAGCGTGAAAAGATTAACCTTTCATTACGCGCTCGTCTGGATGAAGTGACTGAACGTTGGGGTGTCAAAGTGACCAACGTCGAAATCCGTGAGATCGTTCCTCCACGGGATGTACAAGAGTCAATGAATCGCCAGTTGACTGCAGAACGTACTCGCCGCGCTGTTGTGACTGAATCAACCGGTACACGCGAAGCAGCCATCAACGTGGCTCAAGGTGATAAACAGTCCAACATCTTGAAAGCTGAAGGCGAAAAACAGGCTGCTATTCTTCGGGCTGAAGGCGAAAAACAAGCTCAGTTATTGCGAGCTGAAGGTTACCAGAAGGCACTTGAAGCCATTTTTGTAGCTGCCAAACAGGTTGATCAGAACACAATGACGCTACAATACTTCGAAACCTTGAAGGCAATGGCCGCAAATCCTTCAACCAAATATATTTTCCCCATGGAATTCACCAGTCTTATCAGTGATTTCGTGAAAAAGAATGATAGCAAAGGGAAATAGTTAAATACAAGACTTAAGTGAATAGCGGGTAGGACGTGAAATGATTGCGTTCTACCCGCTCTGTTACTAAATGAAGATGAACTTACCTGATTTCCCCATTCTACAAGCATCTCTTTCAGACCTGAATCAATTAAGGGAATTGGATCGAGTTTGTTTCGAAAAAGATCAATGGCCTTTGCTTGAATTGGCTGCCGCATTAATCCTGCCAGGACTGGTACGCTTGAAAGTGGAAAGTAATGGTATTATGGCAGGCTTCATTGGTGGAGATTCTCACCGATCTGATGGATTCGGATGGGTGACCACAATCGGTGTCAGGCCGGAATTTCGCCGCCAAGGAATTGCCAGGGCACTGATGCTGGCTTGCGAAGAGTCCTTGAAGGTTCCCAAAATAAGACTTTCGGTACGGCGTTCCAATCTGGGGGCTCAAAAACTTTATGCTGAAATCGGTTACCGTTACGCGGATGTATGGCGTGGATATTATACGGATGGGGAAGATGCCCTCATCATGGAAAAATAAGCCTTAAAATAAGTTGACATTCTGGTTTGGCTGGGCTATGATAATTACATATCGAGGTATCGCTATTATGCGAGTATTGATTTTTTATCGAATAAGTTCTCTGAGTGACTAAGGCACGCTCTTTCCGCGTGCCTTTTTGTTTCCAAAATCTAGCTTAGGAGACAGGTGACATGGATTACAGTCTGATCGGTAAAATTGAAAAAGCAAAACGATATGCACAAGAACGAGAACGTTTCCAGTTTAATAGTTTTAATGTTGCAGTGAAGGGGGATAACAATTCTCACTTCGTGTCTTATGACAATGGCAAATGGAACTGCGATTGCGAGTTCTTTTCTTTAAATTCACGGTGTGTCCATACGATGGCGTTGGAAAATATTCTTGAAAATATGGTTAAGTCTGAGTCAGTTGTAGCTGAGTAGTTTTCACATAATTCAAGCAAATTCAACCACCCAACCAGGGAGAATATTCTTTGGAAAGGGTGGTTTGTATTTATAAAAAGTGGGTGGATCGCCCCCAAACTGTTATGGATTATACTAATCCTAAAGGGATTGATCGATGGGATTCTGGCAATTATTGACGATAGGTCTGGGTGCATTCCTGGCTGGTGGAGTGAACGCATTGGCCGGTGGCGGTACACTGATTACCTTTCCGTTATTAACCTTTTTTGGTCTACCAACCGTGATAGCCAATATTACAAATACTGTAGCTCTGTGTCCGGGATATTTTGGCGCTACCCTGGCGCAATGGAAGGATATTGTCGCCCAAAAGAAACGCTTATGGCTGTATGTTCCTATAGCCATCGTTGGAGGTGTCCTCGGCGGCTTTTTGCTTCTTCAAACGGGCGAGCGCATCTTTCGGGGGTTGGTTCCGTATATGATCCTGTTGGCATCAGTTCTGCTGGCACTTGGAAATCCCTTACGCAACTGGTTGAACCGGAAGGATTCTTTAAATAATGTAAAATTTGGATTGGTTATCCTCAGCGCGATAGCAATATTTGTTGCGGCGGTCTATGGAGGATATTTTGGTGCTGGAATGAGTGTTATTTTTCTGGCGGTACTGGGTGTGTTTATCAACGATTCAATTACTCATTTGAATGCACTCAAGCAAATTTTGGCATTGGCAACTAACGTGGCGGCTGCGATATTCTTCGTCTTTTCCGGAAATGTCAATTGGGTTGTTGCTGGAGTGATGGCAGGTTTTGCGATTGCGGGCGGCGTTTTAGGGGGTAAGTTGGCAGGTAAGATTAGTGCAGACGGATTGCGTTGGGTAGTAGTAGGGATTGGGTTAGCGGTTTCTGTTTATTACTTCGTTAAATAATTGATGGTCGGTTAATTGGATGGAATGAAAAAAGGTAAATGGATAAGCCACTAATTTAGGCAATTAATTGCGAATGAGTTTCAAATTTTCGAAATCATAAATGATAGAGGGAAAAGGCATGAGTAATGAAAAAGGAAAGACTATTAATTATGCCAACTGGGTATCAGTAAAAATGATTGTCGTACCAGCGATCCTGGCACTGGCATTCACGTTGTTGTCGTTGAAATTGTGGGGACTTGCTTTCGCGGCGTCCTTATTTCTTCTCATCGCAGTGTATTTCGCCCTTGCCAGACTGATCTTCTCACCACATGGCGACGACGTGCAGGCCAAAATTGAAGGTCTGGTTCTCGATCATTTACTAGAGGTACAATCGGGTACAGTTCTGGATATTGGCTGCGGCAATGGACCGTTAACGATCGCTGTTGCGAAAAAGTATTCGCAGGCGCATGTGACCGGTATTGATACCTGGGGAAAAAACTGGGATTACTCACAAAAGTTGTGCGAACGCAACGCTGCCAGCGCAGGAGTGAGTGAACGCGTCTCTTTTCAAAAGGGGAGTGCCATCCAACTGCCTTTTGCTGATGGCCAATTTGATTTGGTGGTCAGTAACCTGGTCTTCCATGAAATTAGCGGTTTAAAGGATAAACGGGAAGCGGTTCGCGAGGCTTTACGAGTTCTCAAACCGGGGGGGACCTTTGTGCTACAGGACCTGTTTCTGATCAAAGCATATTACGGCAAACTGGACGAGCTAATTAAAGCGGTTCGCGGTTGGGGGATTCAGGAAGTCGAGTTTATCCGCACGTGCGATGAACCTTTCATTCCAAAGCTAGTAAAGTTACCTTTTATGGTAGGTACACTGGGGTTGATTAAGGGGATCAAGTAATCGAGAGATTTTCAAAATACCGTGAGTTACAAAAACCCGGGTCTGGAAAAGCACATTAAGGCCGGGTGTTATAATGATTTTCATGTTCAGAAAACGGTATCTCCGCATTCTGTGGTTCTTTGGCTGGACAATTTTGAGTATCATCGGTTGGGATCTGGTCTTGCCACATATAGGGCTGCGACGGTGGTCTCATACTACCCGGACGCGGCGAATGACTGCGATTGCCCGGCGTTTTCGCAAGTTGGCTGTGCAAATGGGTGGGGTGATGATCAAAGTAGGACAATTCCTCTCTTCGCGATTGGATGTGCTTCCACGTGAGATCACCAATGAACTGGCCGGTTTGCAGGATGAGGTCGCACCGGAACCGTTTGAACCTATCCGGGTGCTCATCGAATCTGAATTTGGCATGCCACTCGAACAGAAATTTGTTAGTTTTGACCGCGTCCCACTGGCAGCAGCATCAATCGGACAAGTTTATTGCGCCCAATTATGTATCACACAGGAAGACAGTACTCCTTGCCCGTCAGTTGTGGTGAAGGTGCAACGACCGCATATTGAAGAGATCGTCAACATCGATCTTGCTGCACTCAAGATCGTGGGCTATTGGGTACAAAAATATCCTCCCGTCAAGAAGCGCGCCAATGTACCCATGTTGCTGGAAGAATTCAGCCGCTCGTTGTATGAAGAGATCGATTATGTTCATGAAGGGAAGAATGCAGAGCTCTTCGCTAAGAATTTCAAAGAAGATCATAATGTACGAGTACCCCAGGTGATATGGAGCCATACGACAAAACGAGTTCTCACCCTGGAAGACGTTGGCGGGATAAAAATTACCGATTATGCAGCCATTGAAGCAGCAGGAATCAGCCGTGCCGATGTTGCGAAGCGGTTACTGGATACTTACCTCAAGCAAATATTTGAGGATGGCTTTTTCCATGCCGACCCACATCCCGGCAATTTGTTTGTTCAGGCTCCTCCTGCAGGTGCCGACCAAACCGAATGGAAGTTGACATTCGTCGATTTTGGCATGGCTGGAACCCTGCCCGAAAATACGTTCAAGGGGTTACGGGAAGTGTTGATTTCGGTGGGCACTCAAGATGCTCATCGTCTGGTGACGGCCTACCAAATGTTGAATGTTCTCTTGCCCGGCGCCAATCTCGAGCAACTGGAACGAGCCAGTCATAGCGTTTTTGAAAGTTTATGGGGAAAATCGACCAGGCAGATGATGGAAATGCATTCAGAGGAAGCAAGCAAATTAATCGATGAGTTTGGCGACTTACTCTATGAAATGCCTTTCCAGATCCCCGAAAATTTGATTTTGTTGGGGCGTTGCGTCAGCATTCTCTCCGGGATGTGCACAGGGTTATATCCAGACTTCAACCTCTGGGATAGTCTGGCGCCTTACGCCAATAAATTGGTCGAGGCTGAAGGTGGCAGTAAATGGCAGACCATACTTGATGAAGTGTTAAAGATGCTACAGACATTGTTCACCTTACCAGGTAAGACTGCAACTTTGATCAGCACTTTGGAGCAGGGCCGATTAGAAGTACGTACACCGACACTGACCCGAGAGGTGGAACGGCTAAACCGTTCTCAGCGCAAGACTGCCCATGCAGTGGTATTCGCAGCTTTTTTGCTCGGTGGGGTCCAGCTTTACCTGGCGAAAGAAACGCCACTGGCAGCCGGTTTTGGCGTGGCTGGATTATTAGCTTTGCTCTGGGTATTAATCGGTTAATCAGTGCACTTGTTTCACTTTTAGATTGATAAGCAACGTCAGGGCATAATACTCATACCCTGACGTTTTTTCTTGATCGTACCGCTAAAGTTAACTATTTTTCAGTACGTTCTATGGCGGCGTCAAGCAAACTGCGCAAGCCCAGAAGGAATTCTTTGCGGGCAGCACGCTGGTTTTCACGTACGCCTTCAGGAATCCAGGCTTCGGCGACTTTGTGCATGTTTTCGTGAGCAGCGTGCATATGCTCGCGGGCTTCATCTATCTTAGGGTTCTTAACCGTACTAGTCGTTTTTTCAGGCATAGCTACCTCCTAAAAAGCCATCTGCCATCTGAGGCAATTAATCGGACAGCTTATGTGTTGATTATAAGAGCCTTGTTCGAGCAAAGTCAAGGGATGGATCAATTCAGATAGGGTAAACCGTATTATTTTGACAAGAAATAGAAAAGCGGAAGATAGGCGGAGAGGGAGGGATTCGAACCCTCGGTGGTCCAAAGGGCCACAACGGTTTTCGAGACCGCCCCGTTCAGCCACTGCGGCACCTCTCCGAACGCCCAGATTATAACCGAAAAACCTCAGATTTCGACAGTTTCTTGCCACTGCGGATAGTGAACCGGGCCGATGCCGGCCTCTTTCAGCTTCGTTTCAAAAATAGCTTCCTTGTCGGGCTCACCATGCACGAGGAAAATCGTCCTGGCATGACCCTTGACCTGGTTTGCATATTGCAATAAGAGGTCCTGGCCGGCATGAGCAGAGAGACCACCTATGGTTTGAACTTCAGCATGGCGCTCGAAGAGTTGACCGAAAATACGCACCTGGCGATCTCCTTCAGCCAAACGACGACCCAGAGTATCCGGAGCCTGCCAACCGACGATCAAAATGGTATTGGCGGGATTCTCGATGTTGTTGCGTAAATGATGGAGAATCCGACCCGTTTCTGCCATGCCAGAGGCTGAAATAATCACCATGGGGCCTTTCATGTCATTGAGACTCTTGGATTCTTCCACCGAGCCAACGTAAGTCAGGCCCTTGAAATCGAGCGCGGGATGACGATGTTCCAGCATCAATTGGCGGGTCTCTTCATCGAAGTACTCGGGGAATTGCAAGAACAATTTTGAGGCCTCCACAGCTAATGGGCTATCGACATACACGGGCAAAGGTTCCAGGTCACCTGCTGAAATCATACGATTCAAGAAATAGACGATATCCTGAGTGCGACCAACGGCAAAGGCGGGGATAATGATCTTGCCACCGCGTTTCACTGTTTTTATGGTGATCTCTTTAAATTCTTCATAGGCTTCTTCGATACTTGAGTGAGGTTTATCGCCATAAGTGCATTCCATCAGCAAGTAATCCACATCTGCATCCGGAAGGACCGGGTCACGAAGAAGGGGCATATCAAAACGGCCGATATCCCCGGAGAACCATATCTTCTTGCGGACACCTTCATCGTTGATCTCGAGAACGATAGCAGCGGAACCGAGAATATGGCCGGCTTCGACAAAATGCACTGTGATTTCGGGAATGGGCGAAAAACGGTCATTGTACTTCACCGGATAATACTGCTTTGAGGCTTCTTCTGCGTCTTCAATCGTGTAAAGAGGTTTGACCGGGGGTTCTCCGCGACGGGCATTCTTTTTGTTGGCATATTCAGCATCAGCCTGTTGGATGTGAGCAGAATCAGCCAGCATGATCTCGCCCAGGGCTGCGGTAGGGGGTGTGGAATAGATCGGTCCGCGGTAGCCGGATTTCACCAGATTGGGGAGATTCCCACTGTGGTCGATGTGAGCATGGGAGAGGATCACGGCAGCGATTTCTTTGGGGTCAAAATCAAAATGTAAGTTGCGGTCGTAGAAATCCTGGCGGTGCCCCTGGAATAGGCCACAATCCAACAATATTTTCTTGCCGTTAATCTCAAGCAGATGTTGTGAACCTGTTACCGTTTGGGCTGCCCCATTGAATTGAATTTTCATACAACCTCCTGTTTGCGCAGCAATGAAAATATCTCTTTGGAAAAGTGTTGGTAGCGCCAGGGAATCCTGGCCATGATGGCATGCAGGCTCTGGGACGATTCGGGGTTTTCGGCAGCTATGACCTCCAAAAAGTCACGCGGCAAGATCACATCTGATTCTACTTTGAGTTCTTTCCCTTTCAATTTGCGCCATTCCTTCAGGGCATCCAGACGGCGTAAAAAACGATCATCGGGTCGGGCCTTCATTGGCCGCAATAATGGAGGGGATGCCTGCCCTCGTTGAATAGCGGCGAATAACTCCGCTCCAAAACGTTGTACAAGATGCTGAGTGATGCCGCGCGTATTTACCAGTTCTGAGATCTCCGCTGGCGGTTCTTTGCACAAATGAACCAAGATTTCATTAGGGAGTATCTTAAAGGGAGGAACATTTTGTTTTTGCGCCTGCGTTTCACGGAAATCACCCAGTGATTGAAGAATAGCAGCTTCGACAGGAGAAATCTCAGTAGAACCGGCTACTTTCCAACAGGAAGGGGCAGTGGATGATTGGGGATGGGCGCTCACCTCACAACCCAGGCGAAAATCCTCCAAAGCAAGATCCCATAATTTCTTCTCTTTTAACTCTATTTCAAGCAGTACGCGCAAGCGATAAAGATAATGGCTATCCTGCCTGGCGTACGCGAGCATGGAAAGGCTGAGGGGGCGGATTCCCCAATTGGCACGCTGATACTTTTTCTCGACTTCGATGCCCAGCCGGGATTGCAACAAGGAGGCAAGACCAACAGCGGTTTCTCCTAAAATCCGAGCGGCTACCATGGTGTCGAAGATGTTGTTGATGGTAAACCCATAATCACGCTTGAGGCAGATAATATCGTACTCAGCAGCGTGAAAGATTTTTTCCTGTTTGGGGTTGGCAAAAATGTGAGCCAGCGGGGAAAGGTCTTTCAAGGCCAGAGTATCGATCAGGTAATCGCAATCCACAGTGGAAATTTGGATCAAGCAAACCTGTTCGCGATAAACATAGAGGCTATTGGATTCGGTATCCACCGAAATCCAAGGTGAAGTAGAAAGCTTGCGGCTGATTTCAAGTAGAGACTGGAGAGAATCGATGTACTGAAACGGGCCGGTTTGATTATCAGACATGGTCAAATTATAATGCTTATAGATTCTTTCTTTCGATGAGAATAAGCGGGTAAAAACTGTTGAGAGGAAAAGAATAATGATTCGGAAAAGTGTGCAATAATATAATCAATGTTGTCGATTCACTACCAGGAGGAGGCGTATGAAAGAACGAATACTGATAATTGAAGATGACGAGGGAATCTCAAAGGTTTTACGCCGGGCCCTAGTCTATGAAGGTTACCAGGTGGATTCCGCAATGGATGGAGAAAGCGGACTCAATTTGAACCGAGATAATCACCCAGATCTGGTGGTGCTGGATTGGATGCTGCCGGGGATGGATGGATTGGAAGTTTGCCGACGTTTACGGGAAATTGGGTCCACACCCATCCTGATGCTGACAGCCAAAGAAGCGCTGGAAGACCGCATTCACGGCCTGGATGCCGGCGCTGATGATTACATGGTCAAACCGTTCGAGTTGGACGAGTTGTTGGCACGCGTACGGGCTTTACTACGACGAACGCAGGTAGAACGCGCTCCGGTACTGACCTTTGCCGACCTGAGCCTAGATACCTCCACCCGGCAAGCGACCCGTACGAACCGCGTCATCATGTTGACCGCCAAGGAATATGATTTGTTGGAACTCTTCATGCGGCACCCGCGCCAGGTTTTGACCCGCGAACTGATCTTCGACCGCGTGTGGGGATACGATTTCGGCGGCGAAAGCAACGTGCTGGATGTCTATATTCGCTATCTGCGCCAGAAACTCGAAAGCCAGGGGGAGAGCCGATTGATCCATACGGTGCGCAGTGTCGGGTACGTGCTGCGTGAAGTAGGATAAGCGTTAATCCTTCATGTCATTACGAGTCAGGTTAACCTTGCTCTACACTATACTGCTGGGGAGCATCCTTTTGCTCTTCGGCGGTTTAGTCTATGGGCTGGTCAGCATGATCATGATCAACAACATCGACCAGTCATTGCAGCAAACCAGCAATGATCTTATTTCATTGTTAAAGGTCAACGGCGGAGAGCAGTTCGATCCACGCTCGATTTCAAATTATGAACCATCCGCCAACTTATTGATCCAGGTGTGGGGGACCAACCGCGAATTGCAAATCTCACGACCGACCGGCTGGAAGGATGCGCTCGACCAAAACGCCTGGGTAAATGATTCCACCAACTTTTCGACCGCGACCGTCAATAATCTGCATCTACGGGTACTCACCACTCCACTGGCCTCGATGCGGGGACCGGCGGGAATACTACAGGTGGGGATCAACATCAGCCTGATGGATATGATCCAGCAAACACTCTCCAAGATCCTGATCTACTTGACGACTATCGCCATGTTGATCACCTTCCTGGTCACGTGGTTCATGACCCGCAAGGTACTTGCGCCACTTACTGCCATGACCAGCATCGCTACGCAAATCACACGCGCGGACGATCTTTCACGGCGGATCCCCCTGGAAGATTTCAGAGATGACGAAATCGGGCGCCTGGTGATGGCATTCAACAAGACGCTGGAGCGGCTGGAAAAATTGTTTGGAACCCAGCAACGTTTCATGGCAGATGTCAGCCACGAACTGAGAACGCCCTTGACCGTGATCAAGGGGAACATCGGAATCGTACGCAAATTTGGGGCAGACGAAGAATCTTTGAGCGGCATAGAAGAAGAAGTAGACCGGTTAACGAGGCTGGTTGGTGATCTACTGCTGCTCAACCAGGCTGAATCGGGGGTGATGTCACTTGATTTCGTAAAGGTCGACCTGGGCTCGGTACTGCTGGAAGTGATGCAACAAATGAACGTTCTGGCAAAGGGCAGGGTCAGGTTAAAGCTCTCCTCCATCGACCAGGCGATCGTGAATGGAGACCGGGACCGCATCAAGCAAGTCTTCCTGAATTTGATCAGCAATGCCATCACCTATACTCCCAAGAACGGAACCGTCGAAGTGAACCTGGAAAAGAAGGAGTTCGAAGTGATCTTCTCGGTGCGAGACAACGGGGCGGGAATCTCGGCAGAGGACTTGCCACACATCTTCGAGCGCTTCTACCGGGGAGACAAGTCCCGCAAGCACACGGCTACGTCGGGGTTCGGGTTGGGACTCTCCATCGCAAAATGGATCACCGAAAAGCACGGGGGAAAAATAGAAGTGGAATCACAGGTAGCTCAAGGAACTACGTTTCGAGTGTATTTCCCCCTAATACAGGAATAACAGGAAAGAAGCGGATCGACGCTTCTTTCCTGTTATTCCTGTAACGATCTATTAAAGCGAGCGGGGGTGATCTTTCCGAGCATCCGTGCCACTAAAATTCTGCTGTGCATAAAGGTCCTGATAAACCGGCTCGGATTTATGCGGAACAGAGGGGTGTGGATTGCGGGTGAGGTTCAACGGGTGCGCAGCAGCAGGTACGGGCGCATGACGAATGGGGGTTGAATAGCTACTGCGGGTATCTGCCTGCAACGGGTTGGTCGCCTGAGATTTCTTGTTGCCGGTAAGACGTTCAATGGCAGAGGTCAGCGAGGCGATAATCAAAATGCGGATGACCCAGACCAGAATGGCAATGAAAACGGGGACGACGTGGGTCAAAGTCTGAGTACTGATGACCGAAGAGCTCTGCAAGAGATGACCACTGATGGCGACGGCCACTCCCCACCAGGTGAGGGCAGCGTTGGCAGTGGCGGCCAGCAGCCAGGCACCGAAGAGGTACCACGATTCCTTGACATCGCCGGTACGGTTCCCCGGGGAGATGAGGCGGGCAATGCCGGCGAAATCGATGCCACAAAAGGCGAGGGCAAGGAAGGTCGACCAAGGAATACCGGCGAACTTGAGGTCACCCAAGAGATCCTGCAGGGCAAAAACGGTGGTGCTGAAATTAAAGACTTCGAAGGCAATCATCGCCAAGATGATGATCATGCCGAAGACAGTACCGCTGCGAAGGCGGGGTGAAGACGAGAATTTGGTGATACTTGGCCGAGTGGCTGAGATATTCATGTATGTTCCTCCTAAACTAGTAGAACAATTGTCTTATGTATAAGTATTATAGAACAAAATAACTAAATGTCAAGAGGGAAAAATAAAGTATTTGAAATCTCTACCATTCAGGCACAATCCCCGGAATAAAGGGGGAAAAGATTCGCGAAGGAAGATAAAAACCTAATTGAATTGTTTCGGGTGAAAATGGAAAATGAATCGAAACGAATCAGGAAGTTCATGGTTTCGATGGCATTAAAAAATATAGAATCAAAACCATTTTATGGTTAACCATTGAAACAAAAGGAAATAAAACCATTTCATGGTTACGTTAACTATCAAAACGAAAGAGAAACGATTCTATTTTCCTGACGTTTTTTTGCCGGTTTTCAATTGTTAATGATCCGAGTCTATAATAGCAAATTTGTTCTAATTTGTCAAGAGGAATATGGGTTCGCGGGCTCGATGAAAATAGATATAGCATAATCATCATCGGCTACATTTTTTAGCTCAATCTGATAGATACCGGGTTGATGGATTACAAGGCAAGGACATATGACTAACACAAGGCTGGGATGTGAAACAGATTAGCGTGAACGGAAAATCAAAGAAGCGGCATTATTTCCGTGGCCATTGAATGACCAGATGGGTGGCATTTTCGGGGATGTAAGTGTGAACATCCGTTAATGGGAGCTTATTAGCCAGGCAAAAGAGAGTAGCGACGGCCAGGCCGTGAGAGACGAGAAGTACTTTTTTTTTGGGGTAACGGGCGGAAATCAAATCGGCGGCGGCGGACATGCGGTTGGCGACTTCGATGACGGATTCGCCACCGGGAGCGCGGGAGGTCTGGGGTGAGGCGTTGGTCTGAGTCAGGTCAACCTCGTATTTTCCACGCACCTCCGACAGTGACAGGCCTTCCCATTCGCCCTGGCAGATCTCGCGCAGACGAACGTCGGTCACGACGGGCAAATGCAGATATAAACTGATAATCAGGGCAGTTTGAGCAGCGCGAATGAGATCGCTGGAATAAATCGCTGCAAATTTAGCCTTGCCTAGCTGCTGAACCAAATCCCGAGCCTGCAATACTCCAATAGAATTGAGGGGAATATTTGTCTGCCCCTGAAAGCGGCCAGTTGAATTCCAATCCGTTTGTCCGTGGCGCACCAGCCAAAATTCAGTCATGAGTTTATTAACCCCTGTCGATGAAATGGGTGAAGATAAAGGTACAAGAAGCTATTTCCCGCTTGCGTAGTCCCTGGCGATGAGCAATTTGATGCCTTCGACGGCCACGCGGATCACCGCTTCGGCATCAAACTCCGCCAGTTGTTTGGCTGGGGCATCCAGCGAGACGTTCGACAGTTCCGATTCATTAACGACGAGCATGGCTCCGCCGGCACGTTTGCGGTAAATGGAAGAAAGGATGAAGAGCGCAGCCGATTCCATCTCGGAACAGATGGCTCCACCGGCAATCCAGGCATTCCAGCGCTCGGTCAGTTGAGCAGCCATCGGCATACGAGTCCGTTCGACCTCGCCGTAGAATGAATCCTTGGATTGGGAAATCCCCAGATGATAGCGCTGACCAAGCTTCTCGGCGGCATCGCGCAAGGCGCATACGACCTCGGTATCAGCCACGGCCGGAAAGGCCAGGGGCAGGTATTGTGAAGTGGTGCCTTCATCGCGGATGGAGGCGGTAATGACAGCGACATCGCCGGCATGTACGTTGGCCTGCATGGAGCCGGAGCTGCCCACCCGAATGAGCGTATCCGCGCCGACATCGATCAATTCTTCGACGGCGATGGCTGCGGAGGGACTACCGATACCGGTAGAGACAACCGAAACCTTCTCACCGGAGAGAGTCCCCGTCCAGGTGATGTATTCGCGGTTTTGCGCCACATAATGGGGATCCTCAAAATAACGAGCGATCTTTTCACAGCGTCCCGGGTCACCGGGAAGCAAAACGTAACGACCTACATCGCCTTCTTTGATGTGAAGGTGAAACGCCAGCCCTTTTTCATTTCGCATGATTGCCTCAGGATGAATATGGTAGGTGGATTATAGCGCAATTCAGAGCTTACGTAAAAAATTCGAATAAAAAAGGTCCAGCCATCAGCTGGACCTCAAGGGAAGACCTTAACAATTACTTCTTTTGCATGGTGAAATAGACGTAAATGCCAATGCCAAGGCCGACGATCAAAATCAGCCCACCGATGACAGCCAGAAGGATGGAGGAGCCGCCTGAATTATCAGCAGTACCAGGCAGGAGGTGAGAGCTGGCCTGGGCGCCAAAGTCAACGGTCGAGGTGTCACCCGCCTTGAGAGTCACGGTGTAATTCTGGGCAGTGGTGGCGTTGTAGCCATCGGGGATGGCAACACTGATCGTATACGCGCCTTCATTGATGTCGGTAAAACAGACTGGAAGGTCATCCCCGGTCGAGGGAGCCGTTTTCGAATAATCTCCGGAGGCATTCACCAGGTTGATCTCCCCGCCAGCCAGCGAGTGTTCTCCGGTTTCAGCAATCGCATTGCCATTGATATCATCGAAGAGCAAGACGCAGACGGTGCCCTGACCAATTGAAGGTTGGGGGGTCGGGAGAGATGAAGTCGGGGTGGGAGAAGGTCCAGCGGTGATGGCAGGAGTGGGAACAATGCCGATCAGCAGCTTTTTACCGACGTTGAGCTGGTCACAGTCATTCAAATTCAACTGGTTATAGGCACGCAGTTGATCGATGGAAACATTGTTGATCAAACTGATGCTCTGGCAGGTATCGCCTGATTTGACAATGTAATAAATATTGCCGTTATCTTCAGCGGTGGGAGTATAAATGAATACGGCCGCATTGGCGGGATTCGCCAGCAACGGTTGCACGATAAGTAGGCCAACCAATACAAATACGAAAGCAAGGATAGGAATTATTTTTTTTGTTTTCATGGTTCACTGTACAAAATTATAACATCCTTTTTTTATGCCTTTCTCACGCTCCAAGTTGGCGGGATAGAAGGGAATTGCAAGGTATAATTACTTATTCAGCATGCTTCAATTAAAGAAATACCCAATCAAAATCTGCTTACTGCTCGTCCTCGCCAGCGCAATCGCCTGGAGTCTTGCCGGCTGCGTTTCGCAAGAGCAGCCATCCCTGAGCGAGTTATTCACGGCGACTCCCGAAATCACCAGTACGCCGACGATCGTCTGGTTCCCGCCGACCGCCACGATGGCGATCGAATCGCAAGCCACAGCGACACCAAACCCGGCAGAAAATCCGACCTTCGGCCTCTTGCTGTTCAACGACTCCTTCACGGATGCGGCCCTGTGGCCGACTCCGCAATCAGCGGATGGTGTCATCATCGTGGCGGATAATTCCATCACCCTGGCGGTGAAAACCACTCCAGGCAGTTTGTTAACTTTGAGTCCAAACAGTATTGCGAATAATTTTTATCTTGAAACCACAGTGAACCGGGTTTCGTTTTGCAATCAAAATGACCAGATAGGCATCGTCTTCAGAGCCCAGGGAGAGCAAAGTTTCTATCGTCTCTTGCTCAATTGCCAGGGAGCATTTGCGTTGCAACAAGTCGTGGGGGGGACGGTCACCCTCCTGACAGACTGGACGCCCAGCGGGGAGATCCCTCTAGAGTTATATAAACCGGTCAAAGTAGGGATCTGGACTTATGGGCCTTCGATGCGCATCTACTTGAACGATAAATTACAAACCGAAGTCACGCGAACCACCTTCTCCAGCGGAGAAATCGGATATTATGCGCGGGCGGCCAGCGACACTCCGCTGACAGTCAGTTTTTCTGATTTGAATGTGTATCAAGTGGATAAGAATTCACTGGCACTTCCAGCCGCGACTGCCACCCCATAAATTACATCCTTTTTTTGGATGTGCGAATTTGTATCTCGTGTACAATAAATATGTACAGACTTTTGAATTGAAAGAGGAGGAAACATGTACCAGAAAATCGTTATCGTAGGCCGACTGGGTAGAGATCCCGAGATGCGATTTACGCCAACCGGGCAGGCGGTCACTAGTTTTTCTGTAGCCACAGATCGCCAATATAATGACCAGGCCGGAACACCTGTAAAAGAAACTGTCTGGTTCAGAGTCACAGCCTGGGGAAAACTTGCCGAGACCTGCAACAACTTCCTGCAAAAAGGCAAAATGGTGCTGGTCGAAGGCCGTTTATCGGTAGACGCCAAAACCGGCGGCCCCCGCATCTGGACGGCTCAGGATGGTACTCCACGGGCCTCTTATGAGATCGTGGCCGGAATTGTGAAGTTTTTGTCGGCTAAGACTGAAGGCGCAGGTGGTGCTGGCGCAACCGATGAAGATATGGAAAACGCTCCATCGGAAGAGATTCCGTTCTAAAGCCGGCATCTAAATGAACCCCAAAGAACCTCCTCCGACACCCGGACCCTCCCCGGTAGATGTACCGGAGGAATTAAATGCTATCTATTCCAATCTGGTACGGATCAGTCATTCCCCCTCTGATATCGTTTTGGATTTCGGACAGGTGCTACCTTTACAAAAACCGCGGATACTAACGCGGATCGTCATGTCATCTGTAGCGGCAAAACTGTTCTTAAATGCGTTACGAGAGAATCTGGCTCGATATGAAGCCACTTTCGGAGAAATCCGTTTACCGGGTGATACTTCGTTGGCGAATGACCTGTTCAAGCAAATTCACCCGCCGGAACCGCCAAAGGCTGAATAATGATGGATCAATTTACTACAATCACCGAAAAAGCGCGCAAGATCTTCGAGGAAAGGACAGCGGCGCGGGACCAGGCGCTGGTACAGGCCCGGCAGTTGACACGATTATGTGCGCATACCATCCGCGCCATTCACCGCAGCGAATCACAGCCAGCCCATGAACTGCTCAATGAAGCACATCAACTGGTCAAGCAGATGAAAGCTGATTTGCTCAAGTATCCGGATCTGTATTATGCCGGCTATACCCAGGATGCCATCAAAGAGTTCTCCGAGGCCAGCCTGACCTGCGCCATCATCGAAAACATGGCGTTGCCAACCCCGGAAGACCTGGACATGGAATACAACACCTACGTGAATGGACTGGCGGAGTGCATCGGCGAACTGCGACGGCGTTGCCTGGATATTTTGCGGCAGGGATATTCTGAAGACGCCGAACGATTGCTGAATGCCATGGATGAAATCTATAACTTTCTGGTGACCATGGACTATCCAGACGCGGTCACCAATGGGTTGCGCCGCCAGACTGATCTGGTGCGCGGGATCATCGAACGGACGCGAGCAGACCTGACCATGAGCCTGCGCGAACAGCATTTGCAGGAAGCCCTGATCGATTTTGGTAAACGCTTCCCGGAAAAATAATTCCTCCGATTTGCCTGTTTTGATACTGTAAAAAATGAAAATGCATTCCAGAAATGGAATGCATTTTCATTTAACTTTCCAAACCAGCTATAATAAGCAAAGTATGAAGCGACAAACTGTTTCAATAAAAAATATCGTCATTGCCGTGCATCCCAGCTCGCAAGAAGCCATGAACGTCGGGCAGCAGGTGTGTGATTTTATCAGGCAGAATTGGGGTTTCACGCCTTTCATCGAACGGGTGAACAATCCCTCTTTACAGACCCAGGTGGCTGAAGGCTGCTTCGATCTGATGATCACACTGGGGGGAGACGGCACCATGCTGCGGGCCGGCCATCTGTGTGCCCCGGTGGGTCTACCCCTGCTGGGGATCAACCTGGGACGGTTTGGCTTTTTGATGCAACTCAGCCCCGAAGACTGGCAAAAAGAACTGCCACGGGTTTTCAATGGTAGCTTCAGTTTCGAAGAACGGATGATGCTCAAGGTGGAGCATTGGCGCGGGAAGCAGTTATTACATACCGATCAAGTGATCAACGAGATCGTGGTGGCCAGAGGCCAGATCGTGCGCCCTATCCGCATTCAGGCCTCCGTGGATGGTTATCCGCTGGCTTCCTATGTGGCGGATGGGTTGATCGCGGCAACACCGACAGGTTCCACTGCCTATGCCCTGGCCGTTGGCGGCCCCATCATGCCGCCGGAACTACGCAACATCCTGATCGTGGCGGTGGCTCCGCACCTTTCGATGGACCGGGCCATCATCCTGCCAGCGGGTGCCAGCGTGGAGATCATCACCAATACCGACCACGAGGCGGTTTTTAGCGTGGACGGACATACTCCGGTGCATCTCGAAAATGATGACAAGGTGGTCGTGAAGGTGAGCGATAATACCGTAAAATTCCTGGTATTCCAGGATCCAGGCTATTTTTACCGGAACCTGGAACACTATCTTGAACAAAACCCATCCATAGGGGGGGGCAAGTGAGTTTCGACAACGGTGGAACACTTTATTGTTACCGGCATCCGAAACGTGAGACGCATTTACGTTGCAACAAGTGTGAACGTCCCATTTGCAGCTCCTGTGCGGTCCTGACGCCGACCGGTTACCGCTGTGTAGAGTGCGTACGCGGGCAGCAAAAGATATTCGATACCGCCAAGTGGTGGGATTATCCGATCGCTTTCGTGGTAGCCTTTATTTTGTCCGTGATTGGCAGCTATTTCGTCAGCATGATCGGCTTCTTTACCATCCTGCTGGCACCATTGGCGGGGATGGGTATCGCCGAAGCGGTACGATTCGTGGTGCGCAGACGTCGTGCGCGTAATTTACCGATCCTGGTGGCAACTGCGATTTTCCTAGGTGGGATACTGTTGTTGGCTACCAATCTCATCGTCAATCTTCTGGGATCCGTTCAATTTGGACTTGCCAGTTTACTCTCATTGTTATGGCCGGTCCTGTATGCCATTCTGGCAACCTCCACTGCGTTCTATCGGTTAAAAGGGATCAGATTATAAAGAGGGCTGCACTTCATGTTAAGTGAATTACGCATCGAAAACTTTGCCATCATCCAGAGCCTTGAACTCGAATTCAAAAAAGGATTGGTCATCGTTACCGGTGAAACCGGAGCGGGAAAATCGATCCTGCTGGATGCGATCATGGCATTGGTGGGGGGCCGGGTGGATGCCACCATGGTGCGCAGCGGAGCAGAGCGAGCAGTATTGGAAGCGGTATTCACGATCCCGGCTGAAACCGAGAATGAAGTGCATGCGATTCTCGAACGGGAAGCGCTGGATGACGGAGAAAAAACAATCACCCTGGGACGCGAAATCCGCAGCGAGGGGCGCACAGTAGCCCGCATCAACGGACGCAGCGTGGCTGTGGGGATGTTGAAAGAATTGGGCGGTTACCTCGTCGATATCCACGGGCAGGCAGAACACCTTTCGCTGTTGGACGTGCGTTCTCATTTGAATTTGCTAGACCGGTTTGCCGGGGTAGAACGAGAACTGGCGGGTTACCGGTCAAATTACCAGGAATTGAGCCAAATTCGCAAGGAATTGAATTCGCTACGGGGGCTCGAAGCCGAATCCGCGCGGAAAAGTGAATTATTGAAATTCCAGGCGGAGGAGATCGAAGCGGCTGCTCTCAAAGAAGGGGAAGAGGAAGAACTGGACCTCGAACGGACCCGCCTGGCCAACGCCGAAAACCTGGCGGCCTCCGGACAGCAAGCACTCGTGCTATTGGATGAAAGCGGCCCCGAGGCACAATCGGTGACCGATCTGCTTGGAGAAGTGACCCAATTGCTCAATTCCCTGGCACGCATCGACGCCAGCCGCCAGACCCTCTCCGATCAGGCTGAAGAAGCAGCAGCGCAGATCAGCGAGGTAGCGCGCGATCTGCGTAATTACCTCGAAGAAATTGAATTCAATCCAAAGCGGCTTGAGCAAGTTGAAGAGCGGCTAGAACTGATCCACCAATTGAAACGAAAATATAGCGGGTCAATTTTGGCTGTGAATGAATACGGAAGCCAAGCGCGCCAGCAACTGGAAACGATCACCCACGCCGAAGAGCGGATCGCTGAGCTGGAGGCGGACGAAGGAATTGCCGTTCAAAAACTGGTCACTGCGGGAGAAGAATTGAGCCAAAAACGCCAGCAGGCTGCCAAAGCACTGGAGCAAAGCGTGGAAACTGAACTGGAAGACTTGAGCATGAAGGGAGCTCATTTTTCAGTAAACTTTGTCCATGCAGCCGATGCGAAAGGCGTGAAAATATCCTCGGGAGAGACCGTCGCGTTCGATCAAAATGGTTTTGACCAGGTAGAGTTTCTGATCGCACCGAACCCGGGCGAAGGGCTGAAACCCCTAGTCAAGATTGCCTCGGGGGGTGAAACTTCACGGTTGATGCTGGCGTTAAAGAACGTGCTGGCGAGGGTCGATTTCATACCGACTCTGATCTTCGATGAAATTGATCAAGGGATCGGCGGCAGGGTCGGGTCAGTAGTGGGCGAAAAACTCTGGAACCTGAGCCGCGAACATCAGGTGATGTGCGTGACGCATCTTCCCCAATTGGCGGGTTTTGGCGACCAACACTTCCACGTGTATAAAGAGATCACCGAGGGACGTACCGTAACGGTGGTAGAAACCCTGGACGAAAACGGCCGGATTGTCGAATTAGCCCAGATGACGGGCAGTATCACTGAATCCAATCTAAACGCAGCGCGCGAAATGATCGTCCAGGCCAGACAACGGCAAAAAGAATTACTCGCAGTTGAATAGCGGTAAACAGGGAATCCTTACTGACGGAATTTAAATCTGTAAGCAAAATGTAAATATTAAGTCAAAGAATTTGTAGTATAAATATACTTAATAAATGTAATTTCACCTGTTCAAGCGACAGGGAGCTTGAACAATAAGGTCGACAGCCTCTCGGGGAGTGATACTGTCGACCTTTATTGTCGGTCATTTTGTATTCAGATGGACGATAGTCACGCCTTCACCGCCCTCGTTATCAGCGCCCTGCTCAAACCCAGCCACGTTGACATGTTCCTGTAACGCTTCACGGATCACCTGGCGCAAGCGCCCGGTGCCTTTTCCATGGATGACGCGCACAAAGGGCATTCCTGCCATAACGGCGTTATCCAAATAACGATCCAGAATATCCAGAGCATCTTCAGCGCGTTGACCGCGGATATCGATCTCCATGCCGGGAGAAGGCACGAAAGTGTTTTTCACAGCGGGTGCGATTTCTACAGTAGCACGTTTGGATGGGTTCCCTGCGGACGTTTCGTCCACTTCTTTTACCGAGGCCATGTCCTGCAGTTTTACGCGCATGCGTAAATTACCGACCATTACCTCAGCTTCTTCTTCACCTAAAGAGGTGATGGTGCCCTCCATATCCAGGTTGCGCAGGCGCACGCGTTTGCCTAATTGGGGAACAAAAGGCGTTGCATTCTCAGGAGAATCTTTGCGGGGAGTAGGTTTGGAGACTTTTTCCTCCACCGCAGCAATCTTCTCTTGAATCGGAGCCAGCGCTTCCAAGGGTTGGCGGGCACGTATCAGATTCTGACGTACTTCAGCCAGTTCTTTACGCAAGTTTTCCAATTCCGATTCGGCCTGCTGACGGCTTTTTTCCAATTCACGCTGGCGTTCTTCCTCGATTTGAGCCAACCGCGTCGATAGTTCCTGTTTCATATTCATGGCTAGCGAACGGTCGTGATCGGCGGCGGCACGGGCTTTGCGGGCAACTTCACTCTGGTGATGAATCTCATTCAGTAAATCTTCGGCTTTCAACTCGTCCGGGTCGATCATGGTGCGGGCTGCGTCGAGAATTTCCTGGGGCAGGTTCAGGCGCTGGGCAATGGCAAAAGCGTTCGAACGCCCTGGGAGACCAATCGTCAGACGGTAAGTGGGGCGCAGGGTCTTGAGGTCAAATTCCATGCAGGCATTGACGGCACCGGGAGTGGCGTGTGCCAAGGCTTTCAATTCGGGGTAATGAGTGGCAATCATACAGGGGACGCGCTTTTCGACCAAGTATAACATGATGGCACGGGCCAGCGCAGAGCCTTCCTGCGGGTCTGTGCCGGCACCCAATTCATCGAGCAGCACCAGGGTTTTGGAACGAGCATTCTGCAGAATGCGGACGATGTTGGTAATGTGACCGGAAAAAGTGGACAGTGATTGTTCGATGGACTGTTCATCACCGATATCGGCGAACACATTGTCAAAGAAACTAAATTCGGAGCCGGAATGTGCCGGAATGTGAAGCCCACATTGAGCCATGACCACCATCAGGCCAACCGTTTTCAAGGTAACGGTCTTGCCACCGGTATTGGGGCCGGTGATGATGACGGCAAACGTCTGGGGGTCCAGTTCGATATCCACCGGGACGACCATAGCAGGGTCCAACAACGGATGACGCGCCTTCAACAGCTTTACCACGATTCCAGGATGGGACTCATTCTCGGGTGGGTGAATAGGAGATAACAGTGGTTCGCTGGCCTTCAAATCCTCCGCATATTTGGCGCAACTAAGGGTGAAATCAAATTCTGCCAGGGCAGTCACGACCCCCTGGATGGCTTCCGCTTCTTCACCCACCTGAGCCGATAATTCGGCCAGAATACGGCGGATTTCGTCACGCTCTTCGAGCTGTAATTCGTGACAACGATTATTCATCTCGACCACCGCAATGGGTTCCACAAAAAGGGTGGCTCCCGATGAAGATTGGTCGTGGATGATGGATTTGAGCCGGCTTTTGAATTCGGCACGCAAGGGGATCACATAGCGACCGTTCCGCTGGGTGATAATGGATTCCTGCAACATGGGTGCGGTATGTGAATCATTAATCAAACGTTCGAGTTTGCTCATCAACCGGTCATGTGAGACCTTGACCTCGGCGCGGATGGATAAAAGTTTGACCGAGGCGCTATCCAGAACTTCAGCGTGGTCAGAGATACAACTTGATATGGATTCGATGATCCCCGGCGGAGGGGGAAGACGGTGGGCAATATCGCTGAGATGAGGGTAACGACCGGCGTTCTTCTCCATAGATCGGGAAAGGACGCGGGCAGCAATCAATGTTCCGCTGACTGCCAGAAGATCAATTTCGCTTAGAACGCCTCCGCGGTGAGCCAGAGTCGCCAAGGGACGAACATCGACAGCACCACCCACGCCGACAGAATCATTAACACTGAGCAAACGGCGGGCTTCGCTGGTGCGTGCCAGGCGCGCGGAGGCTTCGGTGAGATTTGCGGCAGGCTGCAGGGATTGGACCAAATCCGTGGAAGCACTAAAGGAGGTATAAGCGGCCAGCTTTTCCAGAATCTTCGGAAATTCCAACATCTTGAGAGTTTTATCGTCCATATTGGGGAGTGTACCACAGCTTCATATCTGAGAGGAGCCAAAGCGAATACTTTCTTCAGGCGGGAAGAATCCTGCCAACGGGGAGCGATATAATGAAGAAGAGGTAACAATGGTCAAGACTGTTTCTTTGGATCAATTCACCCATAAAGGGGAACTGTACTCACAAGCGGTCAAGGGTTCCGTGCGCTGCCAGGCCTGCGCGCATCGGTGTCTGATCGGTCCCGGCCGGCGGGGAATTTGCGGAGTGCGATTCAATGAAGATGGGGAATTGCGGGTACCGTGGGAGTACGTGGCCGGGGTACAGGTGGACCCAATCGAGAAGAAACCATTCAACCACTTTTTACCCGGCAGTAAGGTACTGACCTTTGGTATGTTGGGATGCAATTTTCATTGTTCATTTTGCCAAAATTGGGTCACCTCGCAAGCCATCCGCGATCCGGCAGCGAGCCAATACGGCCCACAAATCACAAAGCTTTCTGCCAAAGAACTGGTGGCGATGGCCCTAAGCCAGGGGGCAAAAGCTCTGGCTTCGAGCTATAACGAACCTTTGATCACCAGCGAATGGGCTGTGGAAATTTTTAAAGAAGCAAAAAAAGCTGATCTGAAAACAGCCTATGTGTCGAATGGATATGCCACCCCTGAAGTGCTGCAATACCTGCGCCCGTGGTTGGATGGATACAAGATCGATCTCAAGAGTATGCAAGATCGCCGCTATCGTGAAATGGGAGGAGTTCTGCAGCACGTGCTGGATTCCATCCACCTGGCACGCGAACTGGGATTATGGGTGGAAGTGGTCACCCTGGTCATCCCTGGCTTCAACGATTCCGTGGAAGAATTGTGGGATCTGAGCCGTTTTCTGGCTTCTATCTCGGTCGAGCTCCCCTGGCACGTCACTGCGTACCATCCCGATTATAAAATGGAAGATGCCCCGGCCACTCCGGCAGCCACTTTACAGCGGGCAGCCGAAATCGGACAGGAAGCCGGGTTACGTTACGTTTACGCAGGGAATTTACCCGGGAAGGTAGGTTCCCTCGAAGACACTGTTTGCCCGAAATGCTGTTCTCTGCTGATCCGCAGGCGCGGTTTCTGGGTACTCGAAAACAAGATCACGGCAGAAGGAACCTGCCCCAATTGCGGAGAAGCTATTCCAGGTGTATGGGGATAGAAATCTCTACAACTCTCGATAATTTCGGAACTTTTTCATCACCTCCACGTATTAATATATATAGAAGAAACGAACACTTTTCGAAGATTGGGTGTTTTAACTTGCAGATGTGAGTGTCCGTTTTTGGTTCTAGAGGTGAGAAATGGCATTCGAAATTTATCTGGTAGTTGGCCTTTTAGGCGTATTGTTTCTCGCAATGAGCCTGCCGGGGACGAATCCCAAGGCAAAATAGAATTATTGCGGTTCCCTTATTTATTAGTGCCCCATCCGGGGCGCTTCCATTTAATAAAAACAGAGCCATAGGAAGCGCTATACAGGCGCTCTATATCAAGCGGTAACCAACTTATGAATGTGCTGGCAATGATCCAAAGCATGCCAACAGGCGCGGCGGAAAATTTTACGCGGGGACCAGAATTCTCCCTCTAAACCACGGACATCCACTTTACCAGCCAAATTTGAGAGGGCGCTGCGGTTTTGATCCAATGTGAAGCGCAGCCTATCCCAGACATCTGCCGGTAAATCTTTCTGGCCGTACGGTGTCAAAGCGAGCCGGTCAAGGTAATACAATTCGGCATTGGCAACATGGAATAAAATTCCGCGAATGCTCCAACGCTCCCCAGGATATTCGCGATCCATTTGAGATGCAGATAAAGAGATTGTTAGTTCGTACAAGTCCTGATGCGCCCAGCTCAACACAGACAATCCCCTGTAGATTTCTATCTCAGTCAAGGGCAGCCAATCGTGATGAAACCACGAATTGACCTCCATGCCTGACGGCGCAGGTTCGTAGTGGTCATCGACAGTATGGCATTGAAACACTTCGACCAGGCGGACATCGAAATCAGAGAGGTCTTGGAACCAAGAATTCGCCGTGTAGCCTTCGACCCAACCCTTGAACGCAATCAAGGCTTGGGGAATACGGATCAGCGCCTCGGTCTCGTTGGAACCGTAATCAAAACAACCTGGATAATCGAGCGCCCAAGCTAAAGAGCGGCCTTCGTAATTATTTTCAACACCCACTTTGATTAATTCAGAATGGTCCATAGGAAAATTATAGCATCTGGTTCTTAGTGGTTGATAGCATAAATGCCTATAATCTATTGTGTTTATTTTTCTTCAAAATTGTGACTTCAAAATTGTTCTCTTAGTGAAAGGATTAAATCCCTTTACTTACAAAGGCTCTTTCAAGAATTAAGCGGAAAGGGAAATAAGAGTAAACTCATGAAACTACCGCGAGGAACCAATCAACGAATCTGTAAGCTGTACCGCCGTTTCACCTGGCGCTTGATGGGGAAGATCATCTTGTTGTTGACAACCACCAGGCGTAGTTCAGGCTTGCCGAGAACGACACCCGTCCAATACGAAAAGCGGAACGGGATTTATTACATTGGTTCAAGCAACGGTCCAAACAGTGATTGGGTGCGGAACATCAATGCGAATCCGAATGTGAGCCTAGAAGTCGGTAAAAACGTGATCGAGGGAGTTGCAACACTCATCCAGGACTCGGAACGGATTGCCGATTTTTTGTCTTACCGATTAAAACGCCATCCAGTAATCATCCGCCTGATTCTCAAATTAGATGGTCTCTCTTTTCATCCAGGCAGGTAAGAATTATTGAACTCTGCCAGGCGGCTTACCCTGGTGACGGTCCAGCCATCGCCCTGAGTGAATATTTCAGCGTATAATAAATAACGTAATTCATCCCATATCCTTTCTCTGGAGGCAGCATGTCCGGCCCTCGCCCTGTGCGCGCTCCGCGCGGTACAACCCTCACCTGTAAAAACTGGCAAATAGAAGCCGCTTACCGGATGATCCAAAACAATCTCGACCCCGAAGTTGCCGAAAGGCCGAATGACCTGGTTGTTTACGGAGGAAGGGGTCAGGCAGCCCGCAGTTGGGAGGCGTACGATGCCATCCTCGATTCATTGAAAAACCTGGAGCCAGATGAAACTTTGCTAGTCCAATCCGGCAAGCCAGTGGCGGTATTCAAGAGCCATACAGATGCTCCGCGGGTCTTGATCGCGAATTCCAACCTGGTCCCCCACTGGGCTACCCAGGAACATTTCGACGAACTGGCTGCCAAAGGGCTGATCATGTATGGCCAAATGACCGCTGGCTCGTGGATCTACATTGGCACACAGGGGATTTTGCAAGGTACCTATGAAACATTGGGCTCACTGGCCAGGCAAAAAGGTTGGCCTTCATTAAGAGGCAAACTCGTCCTGACTGCTGGCCTGGGCGGGATGGGAGGCGCGCAGCCTCTGGCTATCACCATGAACGAAGGAATCGGGCTGATCGTCGAAGTTGATCCTGACCACGCGCAACGACGCAAAGACATGGGTTATGTGAACACCGTCGTCGATTCGCTGGAAGAAGCGATGACGTTGGTGGAAGAAGCCAAAGAAAAACAAACCCCGCTTTCGATCGGTTTGATCGGCAACGCGGCGGTGATCTATCCGGAACTGATCGTGCATGGAATTATCCCTGACGTTGTGACCGACCAAACCCCGGCACACGATGTGTTGAGCTACGTCCCGGCGGGGTTAAACGTCAAAGAGGCAGAAGCTTTGCGGAAATCCGACCCGGAAACGTACAAGAAACGTTCACTGGATTCCATGGCGACCCACATCGGAGCCATGCTGGAATTTCAGAAACGCGGGGCGGAAGTTTTCGATTATGGCAACAATCTGCGCCAACGCGCCTTCGATCATGGCGTCAAGAATGCCTTTGATTTTCCGGGTTTTGTACCGGCGTACATTCGCCCCCTTTTCTGCGAAGGCAAAGGTCCGTTCCGCTGGGTGGCGCTTTCGGGCGACCCTGAGGATATCTACCGTACCGACGAAGCTGTGGCTGAACTCTTCCCTGCTGACGAGCACCTGCAGCGTTGGTTGAAGCTGGCGCGTGAGCAGGTACATTTTCAAGGTTTGCCCAGCCGGATTTGCTGGCTGGGATACGGCGAACGGGCGAAAGCCGGGTTGCGCTTCAATGAGCTGGTCGCCAAGGGCATCGTCAAGGCACCGATCGTGATTGGCCGCGACCACCTGGATGCCGGTTCGGTGGCTTCTCCCAACCGCGAGACCGAGGGAATGCTGGACGGCACCGATGCGGTCAGCGACTGGCCAATCCTCAATGCGCTCATTAACGTTGCCGGCGGAGCCACCTGGGTTTCCTTCCATCACGGTGGCGGAGTGGGCATTGGATTCAGCCAACATGCCGGGATGGTGATCGTCGCGGACGGTACACCCGAAGCAGCAATTCGGCTCGAACGTGTTCTGACTACCGATCCGGGGATGGGTGTCGTTCGCCATGCCGATGCAGGATACCCCGAAGCCATCGAGGCGGCCGAGCGCTTTGGCATCAAAATCCCCATGCTCAAGAAAGAGTAACCTTTGAAGAAACGGCGTTTGATCGGCTTCTTTCTGGCAATTGCCCTGGGACTGGCAGCGGCGCTGGTATACGGCTGGATGATCCAGCCTGCCCAACCGGTAAATACTACTCTGGACAGCATGCGCCCAGATTATCAAGCCGATTACGTTTTGATGGTGGCCGAATCTTATCCACAACAAGCCGACCTGCCCTTTGCCATCGAAATGCTGCGCCAACTCAATCAAAATGATCCCGTCCAGGCGGTGGATCAAGCCCTACTCACTGCCCAGCAGTTGGGGTACTCTGATGCAGACATGCACCTTCTGGCCGGACTGGAACTGCGCGTGCGCCAGTATGGGGGAGGTGAATAATGCGCGATAAACATCCACCCCTGTACCTGCTGACCGGGATCATCCTCGGCATTCTGGCCGGGTTGTTGATCGCTTATGTGATCCTGCCGGTAAGTTACGCCTATACGACCCCCGATACCTTAAGCAGCTCTCAAAAGCAGGTATATGCGTCACTGATCGGGCGGGCTTATCTTTACGAGGCCGACAGCGGCAGGGCTTTCAGCCGCCTGGCATTGTTGCAAGAGAGTGATCTCAATTCGGCGTTGGTGGCACAGGCGCAGCAACTGGTCGCGGCAGGGGGCGATACCGAATCCGCACGCGGACTGGCCTTGCTGGCCGCGGAAGTGAACCAAACCAACCTGGTAATCACTCCGTTGGTTCAAATCACCGAACAGTCGACATCCATCACGGAGACGCCGGATGCTGTCACTGCCACCAGCACTCCGAACCCCACTGAAGGCTCTCCAACGGCAACACAGCCAACCGCCACGTTATTCTTTACTTTGACTCCGCGGCCGAGCGCCACGTCATCACCGACTCAAGGAGCTCCCTATCAAATGGTAAGCCAGAGTGGAGATTGCGCCAAGAACGATAAAGGCGCGTTATTGATTGTCAATGTACTGGACAGCGATGGAAATGGCATCCCTGGGGTGAAAATTGAAATTTCCCTGCCGAACGGGGGGAGCGAAGATTTTTACACGGGATTATATCCCGAGATCAACAACGGATATGCAGATTACACGATGGATGCAAACACCACTTACACTATCCGGGTGGGCAGTGACGGGCAACCAGTCACCGGTTTACAAGTTCCACAATGTACTGGGAGCGATGGTAAAAGTTATACGGTCGATCTGGTGCTGACTTTCAAACAGCAATAAAGGGCTGCATTACGAACTTAAAAAGTCCCTGAGCGGAGTAGTGACCAGGGACTTTGTTGTTGCATGGAACAAATTCAAAGGATCATTGGGCGGGAACCGACCAATCACTGCCAAGAGTAACGGTTATATCCACCGAGGAATTGGGATCGTAGTGACTCGTGATTTGGGTATCAGGAATATTCATCAGTTTCGCCAGATAGGCGACCGTGTACGGAGTGGCGCCAGAAACAATGATTTGAGAACTTTGAGTATAGTCAGTGCTTCCGGTAGTGGCTCCAGAGGCTATCCCCTGGCTTTGTAGATAAGCGACAGTCTGGTCAGCCAGTCCGCTTGAATTTGTACCATTGAGAATCTGGATACGGGCATTTTCCTGTTTTGCCAAGGTCAATTGATCATCAGTCCCCATAACGATGGAAGCGGCAGAACTGCCCTGGTCGGCAAACATCTGGTCGCGAACCTTGCGGATTTCGGTCATATTGGGGACGAGCACGGCTTGCACTGTGTCATCGATGACAGCAGTGGTATCCGCGGCAACATCTGAGTAATCCAGATTATATGTAGTCATATTGTTGCGCGGAATTTGCATCACCGTCGTCGCCAATTGAATAGCCTGATTCAAAGACATATTGGTCGTGACGCCGGATGAAACGTTGTTATAAATGCTCGGTGCGTTGGCAATCAACGTTGGCAACATATTAAAGTCGAGAACACGGTTGCGAATTGCCTTGATCACTTCCATCTGGCGGGATCCCCGGCCGATATCCCCGGTATCATCTCCGCAGTCTATTTTTTGGATCGGATCCGTGCGGCAGCGGGCATAGGCCAAAGCAAAAGTTCCGGGCATGGTATAGGTGCCTGGTTGAATAGTGAACATATTTCCGTTGTTGTGCCAATCTAGTGTCATGGGTGAGGTGAGCGTGATCGTTACCCCATTAATTTCGTCGATCAGTTTGACAAAGGAATTGAAATCAACCACCGCATAGAAATTAATCTTAACACCCAGGAATTGTTCGACGGTTTCGACCGCCAGTCCGGGGCCACCGCCCACACCGGGAAGGGTATCTTTGTTCGCTTCTCCCTCAAAATAGGCCATATTGATCTTTTTAGAGCCGAAACCTTCAGGAATATTTACCAGGAAGTCACGACGAATGGAAAGGGCGCCGATGGTTTGAGAAAGCGGGTCGATAGTAACTAAAATCATGGTATCTGATTTGGCGGGGCCATCTCGATCGGCAGAGGTGGAATTACCCCCTGAATCCAGGCCAATTAGCAGGATATTTACCCGGCTTTTACCATCCCATGCCTTTGCAGTGGTTCCACTGCTGGTGTTCAGACCAACGGTCGGTGTGGAACTAGTCGACGAGTTGGCCGAAGTATCCACCGGGACACCCGGTAATGAAGTTAGCGACCAGCCTTTGACCAGATTAAACACGAATTTTCCACCGACATAGGCCAGCAAGATGCCAACCACCACAAAAGCCACCAGAAGACCCTTGGTGACATTATCGAGATGGGGTTTCCTTTTCGGGGAACGAGCCATGGAATAGTTTTTATTTTGTGCCATAAGGTTGGACACACCCTCGCTTTATCAGAATTCTTTCTCCGGTTGTTGTTGCAAGATTGGTTCCAGCCCGGATGAAAGGATTATATCATCGCCCAAAGGGATTTACTCCGGTCGGGGTGGCGGAATGGGCAGGCCTTTTTCAGGTGTTTTCTGCCATTTATCCCCTTCGGTAATCAACATCACCGGGATATCTTCTACAATGGGATATTTACGGCCGCAGTCTTCACAAATCAGCCAGGAATCCTTCACCAATTTTAGTTGGCCCTCTTTTTCGCGGACGCAGGCGGGGCAGCGTAAAATTTCAAGCAAATCGGGATTCACCATATTCACTCCATGAAATTAAATACTCAGGTGCAATTTTACCACCGAGTGAGGGGTCAACTATCGAGATAAAGTATCCAAGGGTTTCAGGGTGTGGTGGTCGGAGTAGGAATACCTTCAGTACCGGGACCGTATTCATATATATCCGGCCAGGGCTCATATTTGGTCGTAATGTGATCTGAATCGATCACCTGACCCCCACGCGTGACCGTTCGGTCGACGGTTACAGTCGCACCCTGAACAGCGTAATCTGTCTGATTTTTCGTACCTGCCGGTATAGTGGGATTCTCAATGTACACCGGGTCGGGCGGATCAGTCACATCAGTCAAGCCGGTAGAATCCCAATCGACACTGCGCCCGTCAGAGGTGGAGTAGATCTTCCAGGTGAGAGAATAATTATCGGTATTGACGTAGGTTTCCATCAGTAGCCAATATTGCGAGTCGTTTTTGAACTTGAAATCGACCAGTGGAACAAACACGGTCGCATCTAACCCTGCATATTCGTCGCTATGGTCTCCTGAGGAATCTATCTGGTTATAATATCCCACCCGGTAGGCATGCGGATGGCGTTCGACGATTTGATAACCGGCGAGGAAGACGGTACGAAAGAGGGTGGTACTCACCTGGCATACCCCTCCACCGACGCCTTGAATGGTCTGGTCGCCAAGAATGATAGGGGCCTCAGCATAACCGTTATTCAGGCTGATGTCGCCCAGTACATCTGACATCGAGAGCGTGGTCCCCGGTGCGACCAATAGGCCTTTAAACGTGTCAGCAGCGGTTTGAATATTTTGGACACGGTCGGGGGAGGAACCATGGAAATAAGACGTGTACTGCTGGACCAACTGGGTGATGCCTAGGTCGGCACCGGTCATATTATCAGTCACCTGGGGTTGGGTGGTGGTCAATTGCAGCGCGGCCGTGTGTTCCCCCTTCAATAATGAATCATTGATCGCCGAGACAGAGTTCTGGATATCCAGTTTGCGACCCATGATTGCGTTTTTATAGACGTCTAACTGGTTCGTATTATCATTAAAAATGAAGCGCGTGTTCTGGGGATCCTGATCGATCTGACCTTCGATCGATTTCAAATATGCCACCATCAGGGGTTGATTGATCGCGACCGCAAGAGTATCAGCCTGGCCCTGTTGAGTTTCAGTGAAGGTCAATAAACCGGCCAGGTCGGTCGGAGAAATGATCCAGGGACCGGCAGACGGGGTATCATATTCGGCTGGCATAGTAAGGGTCAAGGGTTGGCTGAGAATCACCTGTACCTGTTGGCCCTCTTGGGTCACATCCAGCACTTTCGGCTGCACCTCGGTCACAGAGAGTTGGACGATCCCATCCTGCATTTTTTGAATTTGCTGAGAAAGTGATTGCAAGGAAGTGGCAATATTCAGAACCCGGCCGGGTTGCCCCTGATCGACGGTCACCTGGGCGTTGGAAACGCTCAAGTTTGCCTCTTTCACCGGTTGGTTGATCTGCGTGGCCAGGCCAGTAAGATATTCCAGGGCGACCCGCTGGTCGAAGATAAAAGATGGGCTGGTATCATAGCCAAAGAGACTGGCTTCAAAAAAGGCCAGCGGACCTTTGCGTCCAACCGTCAGGGCCTGTTCAGCGGAGTTCTGGGCATCGAGATACACACCTATCTGGGCCGGACTGACCATCCATGAATTTTGATCGGATTGCAGCAGGATGTGCCCGGTCTGCGGGAAAGAATAAGATGAAGAGATGACCCGAATCGCCTGGGTCTCATTCAGCCCTCCCAAAGAGGTACCGTTGAGGGTGACTCCAGGTAAAATTCGATTCATAAATAAAAAGCTGACACCCAGCCACCAAATGAGCAAAAGGGCAACCACAACAGCAGCTCCCAGGAGGATGGCTGAGACGAATTGCCGTAATAATGTAGGTCGAGAGTGGTCTATCATGGCAAAATTATATCATTGAGGAGTAGGGGTTGACACAAACAAGCAAAAAACGGATAAATTAGCAGCAATCCGAGCAATTTCCAAAATTGGTGAAATTTACCCTTGACAGGTATTTTTGTGAGTGTATAATTGCGTCCTGTTGTTTGAAACACAAAAGATTTCGCCTCAAAAGAGGCAAATCCTTGAAAACCCAATACCAGACTTCTGAATGGCGACCTTGCTATTTCTACAAATTACCGATGTTTCGAAAAGGCATCGGTAATTTTATCCAGAAAAAGCCCTTGACAAGGAAAATTTTCGCGAGTAGAATTCAAGTCCCAAGTGAGTTGAAGATTTTGCCCAAAAAAGCAAGATCATTGACAATAAAACAAGGCTTGAGGACAATCTCGCAAGCGTTTCGCAAAGCGGCCGATGATTGAACAGTAAAAAGAAATCATCGGCAATTTCTTCGAGACTCCTTGAAAAGAAAACGCAAGGCGAGTAGAATCTGGCCCTTGGAATTACACAGAACCTTAACAACTGAAGAGTGGTAGGAAGTAAAACGATGCCCTGTCGTTTCAAGTAATAAATCCGTAACTTACACCTGAAAAGGTGAAAAAATTATACGGAGAGTTTGATCCTGGCTCAGGATGAACGCTGGCGGCGTGCTTAATACATGCAAGTCGAACGGAGACAGTAGCAATATTGTCTTAGTGGCGAACGGGTGAGTAACGCGTTGGTGACCTGCCCCGAAGAGAGGGATAGCAGTTCGAAAGGACTGATAATACCTCATGTGGTCATTGGTTTTAGAATCTGATGACTAAACGGCGAAAGTCGCTTCGGGAGGGGCCTGCGTCCCATCAGCTTGTTGGTAAGGTAATGGCCTACCAAGGCGATGACGGGTAGGGGACCTGAGAGGGTGGCCCCCCACAATGGAACTGAAACACGGTCCATACACCTACGGGTGGCAGCAGTAGGGAATATTGGTAATGTGCGAAAGCGCGAACCAGCAACGCCGCGTGCACGATGAAGGCCTTCGGGTTGTAAAGTGCTTTTAGAGAGGATGAGGAAGGACAGTACTCTCTGAATAAGCCTCGGCTAACTACGTGCCAGCAGCCGCGGTAAAACGTAGGAGGCAAGCGTTATCCGGATTTACTGGGCGTAAAGCGCGTGTAGGTGGTTTTGTAAGTTGGATGTGAAAGCTCCCGGCTTAACTGGGAGAGGTCGTTCAAAACTACAAGACTTGAGAGTGGTAGAGGAAGGTGGAATTCCGGGTGTAGTGGTGAAATGCGTAGATATCCGGAGGAACACCAGTGGCGAAAGCGGCCTTCTGGACCATTTCTGACACTGATACGCGAAAGCTAAGGTAGCAAACGGGATTAGAGACCCCGGTAGTCTTAGCTGTAAACGATGTGAACTTGGCGTCGGTGGGTTCAAATCCATCGGTGCCGAAGCTAACGCGATAAGTTCACCGCCTGGGGACTACGGCCGCAAGGTTAAAACTCAAAGGAATTGACGGGGCCCCGCACAAGCAGCGGAGCGTGTGGTTTAATTCGATGTTACACGAAGAACCTTACCAGGGTTTGACATGCAAGT
>Ga0182027_10001733_pt1 | contig 35960 bp, 27 predicted proteins | sample 712E1DmetaG_FD_121300 | JGI IMG/M metagenome (GOLD analysis project Ga0182027, IMG submission 121300) | Permafrost microbial communities from Stordalen Mire, Sweden - 712E1D metaG (Illumina Assembly) | ecosystem: Environmental > Terrestrial > Soil > Wetlands > Permafrost | place: Sweden...
CACCAGCTCATGCGACTTCACGGCCCCGGCTGGAAGACGCAGGCGGAACGGGAGCTTCGTCCATTTCCCGCCATCCGGCACCTGGACCTCCGTGGAAGCCAGAATCTTGTCGGGATTGTTCCGAAGCCGGAAGCTCACCATCAGGCGCACCGGCCCCTCCACCGAGGAAGCGAACAGGGATCCCATGTACTCCAGTTCCCGGTGAACCGGCAGGTAGATGCCCTGGCGGATACCGAGTTCCTCGGTTGTGATCATTTCGATCCGAGCCTTGAACCCCTTGGCCTCCGGGTGCGGCAGGCCCATCATGTAGATATAGCGATCGGAGTTGGCCGCTCCGGCGCCGAAAATGGACTCATACCGCTTCCCGACATCTCTCAAGGGCTGCCAGGGCAGTGGCAATCCTTCGTTCAGGGAGCTTACGAAAGCCCGATCCGCAAACCGCGAATTCATCGCCTGCAAACTGGCGTGGTAGTCCTCCAGGCTTGGGTTCTCAAGAAGCTGGGCAGACACGCCCCCATAAATCTCGTTGCCGACGTTCTCCGTGTAGATCCCGTACACTGTCCGGGGAATCCGGAACGAACTCTGCTGCCCGGCGCGAATTTCGATCGCGGCTTCGGGCTTGTCGGTGCGGACGTAACTCGACAACGATTGCGCGGCAAGACCTCCTACGAAGAGGAAGAATGCCACCGATGCCACTCCTAAAAGCCTAATACTCGTTTTCATTGGCGCAACTCCCGTTCTCTGGTTCCTTCGACCAGCCGAGGCGGAGATACCGGTCGCACGGCACTCTCGGACGAGTATATACCCGGCTGCTGCCGTTGCGGCCCCCCGTTTCATCCCATAGTGGCAAGCCCCGCCACAGCGCAGACTCAGAGCGCAACGCCGCATACTTTTCCCGCTGCCGGACATCTGCGCAACCTGTGGGGCGGACGCCCTCGTCCGCGGCCGGCCCCCTGGCCGGCCTGCTCGTGCCCTGCAAGATGCCGATATCGTCGTTGCGGATGCGGGACGGGGGCGTCCCGCGCGGACCGGGGGGTCCGCCCCACCTGCCCTCCACTCCCGTCCCCGCCAAGTGCTATAACGGAATCGGGATCACCGAATCCACCGGCGGGGGCGAACGTTGCATACGGAACGAAAACCCGGCACCACTCGCCGCGGCCTCCTGCGCGCCTGTCTCGCCGGTGCGCTTGCCCGTCCCGTTCCAGCCCAGGCCAGATCGAAGGTCGCGATCGCCCGCGATCCCGACAACGCCATCGATTCCGCCCGCCTGGTGCGCCTCCTCGACCGCGCCGTGCAGGGCGTCTGCGATGCCGATTCGCCGCTCGCGGCGTGGAAGAAGATCGTCCGGCCGGGCGAAGTGGTGGGCCTGAAGGTGAACTGTCTGGCCGGCCGCGGCGGCGCTTCCACCAGTCCCGTGCTCGTAGAAGCCGTCTGCGAACGGCTGCAACAGGCCGGCATCCGCGCGGGCGACCTGGTCGTCTGGGACCGCCTCGATTCCGACCTGGAAAGCGCCGGCTTTCGCCCGTCCACGCATTCCGGCCGCATTCGCTACATCGGCAACGATACTGCCGGCTACGAAAGCGACCTCGCCACTTTCGGCGAAGCCGGCAGTCTCCTCTCCACCACCCTCACCCGCACCTGCGACGCCGTGATCAATCTGCCAGTGCTCAAGGATCATGGCATCGCCGGCGTCACCATGGCCCTGAAGAACTTCTTCGGCGCCATACACAATCCCAATAAGTATCATTCCAACGCGGGCGACCCTTACGTGGCCGATGTCTACATGCTGCCGCCCATCCGCCGCAAGGTCCGGCTGCACATCTGCGACGCCCTCGCGCCGCAGTACGAAGGCGGGCCGTCCCTTATGCCCCACTGGTCCTGGCCGTTTCGCGGGATCGTGGCCTCGCGCGACCCGGTGGCTCTGGATTATACGGGCTGGCAAATCATCGAACGGAAACGCGCGGAGAAGGGCCTGCCCGCGCTGCGCGGGGTCCGCCGCGAACCGGCGTACATCGCCCGGGCCGCCGACGCCCAGCACCGGCTCGGAACCAACGACCCGGGCCTGATCGACAAGATGGAGATCTGACTACATGGATCGCCGGGAGGCGCTGAAGAACATGGTTACACTTCCGTTGCTCGCCGCGGCCGGCGCGGGCGCCGCCGCGGGAACGCCCGCCGCCGAGGATGCGCGGTTCGTCGTCGAGGCCCGTTTCTACGAAAAGATGCCATCCCGGCGGATCCGCTGCAAACTATGCCCGCGCGAATGCGTGATCGACGACCGCGAGCGCGGCTACTGCGGCGTCCGCGAAAACCGCGGCGGCACGTATTACTCGCTGGTCTACGGGCGGATCTGCAGCGCCCACGTGGACCCCATCGAGAAGAAGCCCCTGTTCCACTTCGCGCCCGGCTCGCTGGCCTTCTCTATCGCCACCGCCGGCTGCAACGTCAATTGCAAAATGTGTCAGAACTGGGAGATCTCGCAGGCCCGGCCCGAGCAGTTGACCAGCACCTACATGCCGCCCCAGAAGCTGGCCGCCGCGGCGCGCGAATCGCACGCCGTCTCGATCGCCTACACGTACAACGAGCCCGTGATCTTCTGCGAATACGTTCTGGACGCCGCCGATGCCGGCCGCGCCTCTGGCGTTAAGAGCGTGGTCATCTCCGGCGGCTACATCCAGGACGAGCCCCTCAAGGAGATGTGCCGGCGCGTCGATGCCATCAAGATCGACCTCAAGGCATACTCGCAGAAGTTCTATCGCGAGGTCGTCAACGGCGACCTCCCCAGCGTGCTGAAGACCCTGGCGGCCATCCGCAAGTACGGCGTCTGGTTGGAGATCGTCTACCTGGTGATTCCCACCTTGAACGATTCCGGCGAAGAGATCAAGGGACTGGCCCGCTGGGTGAAAACCGAGCTCGGCCCCGATGTCCCGCTGCACTTTACCAGGTTCCATCCCGACTATCTGTTGAAGAACCTGCCGCCCACGCCGCTCGAGACGCTGGAGCGCGCCAAGGCGATCGCCGACGCCGAAGGTCTCCACTATGTCTACATCGGCAACGTTCCCGGCCATCCCGCCGAGAATACATACTGCCCCAAGTGCCGCCGAATGGTGATCGAGCGCGCCGGCTTCACCATCGCCGGATTGCATCTCGACCGGGGCAAGTGCCAGTTCTGCCAGCAGCCCATTCCGGGTGTGTGGGAGGGATTGCTACGCGTATGAAAGCTCCATCTCTGGCCGTCGTCGCGGCCACCCTGCTAGTATTGGTGATTCTCTTGATCTATCCGAAAAACGTCAGCCGCGGCGCGGCGCCGAAAGTCAGGCCGCCCGCGGTGGCCGGGTCGTTTTACCCCGCCGACCCCAAGGAACTCGGTGGCATGCTGGACGATTTCCTGGCGCGTGCCGCCCCCGCGCCCGTCCAGGACCTGGTGGCAGTGGTGTCGCCGCACGCCGGATACGTTTACTCCGGGCCGGTGGCCGCGTACTCCTATGCCCTGCTCAAGGGCCGGAAGGTGGACCGCGTGGTGATCATCGCGCCGTCTCACTACGAAGCCTTCGACTTCTCCTCGGTGTACGATGGCGACGCCTATTCCACGCCGCTCGGCCAGGTTCCCGTGGACCGCGGGTTTGCCGCCAAACTCGCCGCCATGGACCCGTCCATCAAGCTGTCCGGCGTGGGCCACACCCCCACCGCGGACCGTCCCGAACACGCGCTCGAAGTCCAGTTGCCCTTCCTGCAGCGCACCTTGGGAAACGTCCCCATCGTGCCCATCGTCATGGGCGACCAGAGCTATGAAAACTGCCGCGCGCTGGGACTGGCGCTGGCCAAGCTAATCCAGGGCACGCACACCCTGATCGTCGCCAGTAGCGATCTTTCGCACTACCACACCTACGAACAGGCGGTCGAGACCGATCATAAGACCCTGACGGCCATCGGGGAGTGGGACTACCTCAGCATGTCGCGCAACTTCGATCTCCGCGTGTGGGAAGCCTGCGGCGGAGGTCCCATCATCGCCACCATGATGGCCGCCGAAAGGTTGGGCGCTACCGAGGCACGGGTGCTCCACTACGCCAACTCCGGCGACGCGACCGGCGATAAGAGCCGCGTGGTGGGTTACGGCGCCGTGGCCTTGTTGAAGGGCCCGGCCGATGGCGCCGCCCGCGAGAAAGCCTTCGCGTTGAGCCAGTCCGAAAAGGACGAGCTGATGGAGATCGCCCGCAAATCCGTGGAGGCCGCCGTTCACGACCGCAAGGTTTACGACGCCCCGGCGCCCAAGAGCGAGGCGCTGGCTCACGAGCGGGGAGCGTTCGTCACGCTTCATCTGCACGGCGGTCTGCGCGGCTGCATCGGCTACGTCGCGCCCATCAAGCCCCTGTACCTCACGGTGCGCGACGTGGCCCGCGCCGCGGCGTTGAACGACCCGCGCTTCCGGCCCGTCACCACCGGCGAGCTGGCCGGTTTGGAATACGAAATCTCCGTCCTGTCGCCCATGCGCCGGGTGCTGGACGTCAAGGAAATCCAGGTGGGGCTCGATGGCCTGCTCATCCGCAAGGGCGGCGTCGAGGGATTGCTGCTGCCCCAGGTCCCGGTTGAAGAGCACTGGGACCGCAACACCTTCTTGCAGCAGGTCTGCTACAAGGCCATGCTGCCGGCTGGCACATGGAAGGATCCCGCCGCCGACCTCTTCCGCTTCACCGCGCTGGTCTTCGGAGAAAAGAAAACCACGGCCGCTCTTCGAGAAACGACAGCATGGCCGTCAGACCCGCCGCCAGGCTTACCAGAGCCATCAGCAGCCCGGTTCTGAGGAAGCCGAACACTGGAATCAAGTAGACGCTGAACAGCACGGCGCCCAGGCACGAGCCCGCCAGGTCGAGGGCATACAGAGTTCCCGCGCCGCGCCCTGAGCCAGCGGTGAAGAGGCTCGCCGCCAGAGGAAACTCGAACCCGCCGAGCGATCCCGCCACGAAGGCCATGCATGGAAACCACGCGCCGGACGCGACCGGCATTCCAGCGGCAAGGCACACCAGCGCCGTGAGCGCCTGCACGGCCGCCAGGCGGAGCCCCGCGCTACCCCCCGGTCCGCGCGGGACGCCCTCGTCCCGCCCTTCGCTAGCCGAATCAAGAGCTTGGCACTGGCGAGGAGCCGGCCAGGGGGCCGGCTGCGGACCAGGGGGTCCGCCCCACAGCCCCAGCCAACTGCCCGCGGCCACTCCAGCCATGAATGCCGCGATCAGCAGCGCCAGTTCGGTATAGACGTATCCATAGGCCGCCTGGAAGCCGAGCAGCAGAAGGATCTCCATCCCGATGGCGGCGAAGCCCATCGCCAGCGTGCAGAACCCCGCGCCCGCGCGCCGGCGCCTTTCTCTGCCGGGCAGCAGCCGGCAGCCCGCCGCCGCCAACAGCGCCAGCCCGCCCGCAAAGCCTGCCGCCGCGCCGAACGGGACCTTCGCCAGCGCGCCAAAAGCCCGGCGGTACCCCTGGTGGAACTGGCTGCTCCACAGCGCCACATCGAAGTAATACGCCACCGGATGCGCATCGCGGTTCACCGGCGTGTCCGGCAGCGGACGAATCTGCTCGTCCAGGTCGCGCACCCGGTCCGGCGCCATGCGAAACGGGATGTAATACTCGCGCACGTAGCGCGTACGCAAATGGCGCGCTCGCAGCCGCGCCAGCAGTTCCTCGGGCCCCGCCGCCAGCACCCCGCGCCGCCTGGCCGCGAAGAAGTGGATGGTCTCTCCCGGCATGGCCGCCACTTCCGGAAACACCGACCGCGCCGTCCGGTTCATGCATCGCAGGAGTTCGGCCAGGTTCTCGGGGATGTAGGTCTCCGACCCCGCTAATGCAAAGGACAGGATTCCCGTATCGGTCAGCCTGGCGGCGGCCTCCCGGAAGAATCCATCGGTGAAGAAGCGGTTCAACTGCGCGGTCTGCGGATCCGGCAGGTTCACCACGATGGCATCCCAGCTCGCGGTCGCGGTAGCAACGAACAGCCGCCCGTCGATGGCGTGAATGCGCACCCGCGGGTCGGCCCGCAGCGCGGTCCATTGGCCGGGGAAGAAATCGCGGGCCATGTCCAGGATGGCCGGGTCGAGTTCGACATAATCGAGCCGCTCGACGCCTGTGTGCCGCAGCGCCTCGGCCGCGCTGCCATTCAGGCCGCCGCCTATCAGCAGCACGCTGCGCGGCGCCGGGGCTTCGAGCAGGGCGTAGTCGACCGCTTCCTCGGCGGCCTCCGGGTCGGGAACCGTAAACAGCCGCAGTCCGTTCTCGTAACCGCTGCGCGCTCCCTCGGATTCCACCACCGCCAGGTTCCCGTACACCGAGTTGCGCGTGGCCACCAGTTGGAATCCCGGCCACATCCGCCGCAGGCTCCAGGCATCCCACCTCGCCAGAGTGCCCGAGAGCGCGCACACGATCAGAACCAACGGCGCCGCGGCCACCAGGAAACCGCCGCGCCACCGCGCGCGCGCCGCAAATCCACAAGCGGCGAGGGCGTTGGCGAGGCTCAATCCCCAGGCGATTTCGAGGGGGCTGAAATGGCGGATCAGCACCAGCCCCGCCAGCAGTCCCCCGGCTGCCGCGCCGATCGCTTCCCACAGATACGCCGACCCGGCTGCGCCGGCGGCCGGCCGGTCCCGGAAGAGCCGGCTGGCGGCCGGAAACAGCGCGCCCGAAAGCGCGCAGCACGCGCTCAGAGTGGCGAGCGAGATCAGGACCATGGAACCCGGTCCGAAGCTTTCCCCGGGCACCGGCTCGATGGCCGTCCCGGCGGCGCGCACCGCCAGCACCGTGGCCGGCAGGGCCAGGGCCAGCAGCGCCTCGAGAACCGCAACCAGCCGGAGCGGGTTCCCGGCGCGCGCCGCGAAACTGCCCGCCGCGACGCTGCCCATCGCCGTCCAGAAGAGCCAGGTTCCCAGCGCCAGGCCGATGGAGATCTCGTTCCCGCGGAACTCGACCATCAACTCCCGCATGAAAACGATCTGCGCGCCTGCCGCCGTGACTCCGATCAGGATGAGAGCCGATCGAGCTGGGGGTACGCCGCCCACCATTCCAGCATAAGGCCGCCGAGCGGCCGACGGGCAAGAGATTGGATCAACTTGATCCAATCCGGCAATGGGAGAGGCTTTAGAAACAGTACGTTACGCAGGGGTTTGGATCGAGTTGATCCAACTGGGTGTGGGGGTGGCCAGCAGCGCGGGGTTTCAACCGGCCCTAGTGCCTTGACCGCGAGAAGCTGTTCCTTTGCCACGGGCGGCTCGCTCACGCTCGCGGTTCCGGACAGAACCGCGAGCGTGAGCGAGCCGCCCGGTAATGGCACCAAATCACACGGTCGCGGCCCTAGAACCTCGCCATGATCCTGGTCCTGGGCTGCTCCTGGGGACATCCGTACTTCTGCGCCACGGCGATCTGGTTGAGCCTGGCCTGCGCGTGGGCGCGGGCCGAGAGGGCGGCCATGCGGGTCCAGCGGGCGAGTTCGCGCGCCTCCGCCAGCCGGCCGAGCGGCAGCGGACCGCGCAACCGGCCGGTGCGGAACGTCTCGCCGTATTCTTCCCAGAGCAGCCGGGCTTTGGGAAACTCGCCCGATGCCACCGCCTTGCGGATCCGCTGCGGCAAACCGCCGGGCCCCGGTGGTTCGCGTGGCGCCGCTTCGCTCACAGGGTCAGCTCCTGCTCGGCGGTCTGTTCGGCCTGGAACAACTGGTTGATGGAGTCGTACTGCTGTTCCAGGGTCGATAGCATGGCGTCGGCCTGGGCCATTTGATTGGTCAGGGTGGTGGTCATTTGAGTCACCTGGTTCTGCTTGGTGGTGATGTTGGCGCCGATGTCGGTGATTTGGCTTTGCAGGTTGGTCTCGGCGTTCTTGACGATCCCCGTCGACGGGTCTTCCAAACTGGTGAGGGCGTTGGTGGCCATTTCGAGAAACCCTCCCGTGGTGCTGCTCCCCAGAAACCCATCCACCCCCGTGGAGTTTCCGATATCGGTGGCGGCCAGGTTCATGGAAGTGAACGTCAGGTGGCCGTCGCCGTTCTCGTCCAGGTCCAGTCCCAGGTCATTCAGGTTGTTCACGGTGCCGCTCGAAGAATTGTAGGTGCCGAGTTGGCTGAGTACCTGTTGGATGCTTTCGAGGACCGGGCTCCCCTGCAGCGGTCCGGCGTTCTGGCCGCGCTGCTTGACCACTTCGTCCACCACCGCGTTATAGGCGTCGGCGAAGCTGGAAAGCGCCGTGGACACGGTCGAATCCGGCCGCGAGACCGTGACATCCACCTCGTTTCCCGGCGATGCCGACAGCAGTGTCAGGGTGACGCCCGGCGAGATCGTCACCTGCCGGGAATTGGTGTAGATCGGCGCCGCCCCGGTGCCCGGAATGCTGTACTCCGCCTGAGATCCGGCCACGGATTGGCCGGATGGGCCAAACAGGCTGGTGCCGCTGGAGGTCTGGAGGTCCAGCGTTTCCGACCCGAGCGAGGCCGCCTGCAGCGAAATGCGCGTGCTGGGAGTGCTCCCCGATCCCGCGTTGAGCACCGTAGCCTGCACCAGGTTGCCGTACTGCTGATTGATGGCGGTGGCAATTCCGCTGGCGCTGGTATCGGTGCTCGAAATCGCATGCGATTGCCCGTTCACCACCAGGTTAAAGGTGGCGCTGGAGGCCGGTGTCCCCCAGTCGCTGTCGGTCGTGCCCGACGCATACGAGCCAATGTCCTGCACTTCGATCGGGTAGACGCCTTCCGCCGCTCCATCGGTCAGGGTCGCGCCGACCACCGTCGGATCGGAAATGTCGGCCGTGTAGGAAGATCCGTCCATGGCCGATTGGATGGACTGCACCGACGTTTGCAGGGTCGAGAGCAGGCCGTCCATGGTGGTCAGTTCGGTGGACTGGTCCGTCAGGGTGGTCTGCTGGTTTTGCAGCAACGTAATCGGCAGATCCGCGATTTGCACTGCGTGGGTGATCGCGTTTTGCAGGTCTTGGGAATACTGGCTGGTGCCGGTAAAGTTACTGCTGCCGGAACTCGAAGTCGAGGAACTCGAACTGGAGTTCGCCGTCAGGCCCATGTTCGATGTAGCCGATGTAAGAGAACTAACGCTGGAGGCCATAAATGACTCCAGGGCCGGACCGGACAAATCGTCCGATCCGGCCCCCGAAGGTTCATGCCCGGGGCGGGGGCCGCGCCCCCGCCATGAGCGGTTTCAGTTAGCCCTTGAGCAGCGAAAGCACTGCTTGCGGAGCGGAATTGGCCTGGGCCATGGCAGCGATGGTGGCTTGCTGCAGGACCTGGGCCTTGGAGAGGTTGGCGGCTTCGGAAGCCACGTTGGCGTCGCGAATCTGCGATTCGGCGGCCGAAAAGTTGGTGATCTGCGACTGTGCCAGGCTGATGGCGTAGTTCAACTGGTTTTCGCCCTTGCCGACGGCGGCTTGAGCGGACCCCAGCTTGGCGACCGCGCTGGTGAGCGCCGTGATCGCCGAGGTGGCGCCGGCCTGGGTATCGATGGAAATGTTGCTGGCAGTGCCGTTCGCCTGCGAGGAGAACTTGGCCGCCGTTCCGCCGTTGATGCCGTTGCCGTTGGCCGAACTGCCCACGCTGACGGTGAACGAGGGCAAGGAGCTCAGGAAGTTGATCTTCTCCGTGCCTCCCGCGTTCTCCATCACGGCCACCACGCCGCGCAGAGTCGGGTTATTGCTCTGCTGCAGTTGTGAGTTGATGTAGCTGACGGCCGAATCGATGGTGGCGCCGGTTTGCGCGGTGCTGTCGTTTTTCAGCGTGAGGGTCAGGGACTGCAACACTCCGCTGGTGTTGTTGGCCGAGATGGTGACGGCCTGGGCATCGCTGCCGAGTTTGAGCGGCGCAAACGAGAGATACGTGCTGGCGCTGGTGCCGAGAGCCGACGTGCCGCCGGCATCCAGCAGGCTGGCCTTGGACGCGCCCGAGGTCAGTCCGGTGAAAGGTCCGTTGGTCTGGCCGAACCCCAGACCCGAGGCGGCCGTGGTGCCGTACTCGTCGATCCGGAAGTTGGTGTTGTTGGAGGAACTAATCGTCAGGTGCGTGTTGTCGGCGCTGCTGGCTTGCAGGCCGGCCTGCTGCAGGGCGGTGTTGGCGGTGAACGCCTGGTTCAGGCTGTTCAGGATGCTGGTCATGGTGGGAGCCGTGCCACTGACGTTCTTGTTGGTGGAACTGTCCGCGGTAAGGCCCAGCGCCGCGGAGAAGGCGCTGGCCGTCACCGAGACGGCGGAATCGGCGCCCTTGGTCTGCGAGGCCAGCACCAGTTGGTTGCTGTTGTTCACCGTGAAGTAGGGCGTCGCGGTGCTCGCCCCCACCGCCTTCTGCGCCGTGAGGTTGAGGAACGCCGCGACATTGGCCACGGTTTCGTTGGCGCCGTTCTTGGTGACGTCCCCGAGGGCTGACGAGGTCAGGCCGAGCGCCTCGGCCGCCGTGCTGTCCTGGACGTAGACCTGCGCGCCCGTGCCGGTCCCCTGGGAAGTCAGCTTGACCTGGTTCCCACCGGCTACGGCGGCGATGCTGCCCGTCTCCAGAGGGGCAGAGGTGCCGGTGACGTCGAGGGCATCCCACGCGGCGTTGATCAGTCCGACCAGGGCGTTGGCGCCTTGCGGCCCGCTGAGGGTGGCTAAATTGGCGGCCGTGACCTGCACGTTCTTCTGGTTGCCCTTGCCGTCGGTAACGGTCAGGTTCAAATCGGACAGAGCCGTGCCGGTCTTACTGACGTTGGTTCCGGGGGTGGTCAGGTTCAGCGCCTGCGCCGCCGTGCTGTCGGTAATCGTGAGACCCCCGTTGGCGCCGGTCCCTATGGAGCTCAATACCAGGGCCTGCCCGTTGAGACTGGCGATGCTGTTGCTCCCCTGGCCCGACAGCGTTTGCCACTGAGCGTTGATCTGGTTCATGAGGGTGGTGGCGTTATCGTTGGTGCCGGTAAGATTGACGGTGATCTGGTGGGAGACACCCGCGGCATCGGTGGCCGAGATGACCAGTGGGCTTACGCCCCCGCCGTTCAGATTGATGTTCTGTCCGGGGGTGGTGGTCAGGTTCAAGGCCTGTGCCGCCGTGCTGTCGTTGACCGTCACGTTCGAGGTCAAACCGGCCCCCAGGGAGGTCAGTACGAGTGGGCCGCCCCCCGTGCCGGAAGCGATGGTTTCGGACGAATGGGCCCCGCCCAGGGCTTGCCATTGAGTGTTGATCTGGGTCGCGATGTCGGAGGCGCTTTCGTTGGTGCCGGCAAGATTGACGGTGATCTGGTGAGCGGTATTGGTGGTGTCGGTCACGCTCAGGATCAGTGAGCTCAGGGCCGCGCTGCCGTTCTTGGTGACGTTCGCGCTGGTGGTCAGGCCCAACGCCTCGGCCGCCGTGCTGTCCTGGACATAGACTTGCGAACCCACACCGGTCCCCAGGGCGGCCAGCGTGATGACGCCGCTGTTATTGACGGCGATGGTGCTCGATCCGCCGGCGGCCGTCCATGCATTGTTGATGTCGGTTGCCCATTGACCGGGGGTGTCGGTGCCGGCCGTAAGATGGACGTTGAGGTTATGCGCCACGCCAGCGGCGTCGGTGACGCTCAACTGCAGGTTCGAGAGACCCGTGCCGTTGTGCGTGACGGGCGCGCCGCTGGTCAGGCCCACCGCCTCCGCCGTATCCCCGTCGAAGACCTTGACTTGGGCCGACGCTCCGGTCCCCGAGGAGGTCAGCGTGACCTGGCCTGAGGCGGCAGTGGCGAGGGTACCGCTTCCGCCCGCGGCCGCCCATGCGGCGTTGATGTCGCCCGCGATTTGGGTGGAACTGTTGGTGGTGCCAGAGAGAGTGACTCCAAAGCTTATGTCCGTGTTATCGGAGTTGGTGACGGTCATGCGTAAGGGCTGGGTCAGACTGCTGGCGTCCACATTATCGCCACCGATGCCGAAGCCGGTAAGGGTGGCCGCGGTGTAGGCAGTGGCCGCGCCCCCGCCGATCATGGAGCCCAAGAGCGTGGCCGCCGCCGCCTGCGTATTTATGTTGGAAGCGATGCTGCCGCCGGTGTACTGGGCCGCCGACGCCGCATTCACGTTGGAATCGATGGCGCCGCCGGTGAAGGTGGCCGCCGTGGTCGTCATCACATTGCTGACGCCGGCGCCGGTGTAGGTGGCCGCTGTCGAGGCATTGACGTCGTTCGCGGCCGTAAACAGGGCGGTCGCGGTGGTGCCGTCGACCGCGAAGGTCAGCGACTGGGCCGGTCCCGTTCGCCGATCCGGTTGAAAGGCCGGCCGTGGTGTCGACTCCCGCACTGAGATTCTGGGTTCCGGTGGTGCTGGCGGCCGTGGCGTCGCCGCCCGCCAGGTTCACGGTGACAGTATTGCCCACCGCGCCCGTGCCGGTGCTGGTGCTGACGGCGCCATTGGCCGTGCTCAGGCCCAGCACAAACGAAGAGGAGGTATTGGTTGTGCCGGTGCCATCGGCCGTGACGGTCAGGGTGGAATTGGCGTTGGCGAAGGGATCGGTGAGGACGAGCTGGGCCCCGGTGCCGGTGCCGGTGAAGCTGGCCAGTTGCACATCCTTGCCCCAACCCATGGCTGCATTCACCGAGCTGTTGATGTAGTTCGCGACACTCGTCGTGCTCTCGGTCGTGCCTTTGTTGGCGTCCTTGGTGAAGTCCACCAAGACCTGTGTGCCATTGACGTTCAGGTTGAGCGCGGTGGTTATGTTATTGGTGTTTACCTGATTGCTGGCGTTGGCGATGTTGGCCAAGCCCGTAATCTGGGCCGCCTGGGCGGTGACGGCGGTGACGCTGTCGGCCGCGATCGCACCGGTGGTCAGGCCGAGAGCCTGGGACGTGGTGCTGGCCGTGACGGTCATCGAGGAGCTGGCGTTGGCCACCGTATCGAGCAGCGTGATGCCGTTGCTGGCGTTGACCGAGGCGACATTCGTGCCGCTGGCCCAGCCCATCTGCGAGTCCACCGTGGAATTGATGTAGCTCACCAGGTTGGCCACGCTCTCCGTCGCGCCCTTGTTGGGGTCGGCCGAGAAGTCGACGTTGACGTTGGTGCCGTTGATGGTCAAGGCGAGTGGCGTGCCGCCGATGCCGCCGGCGGTGGTATTCACCGTAGTGAGCGCGCTACCCACGATGGTGGGTCCGGAGTTGCCCGTGGCCCCGCCGTCGAAAGAGAATCCCAGGTTGACGAGGCCGCTTCCGGTGGCGGCGTTGGTCAGGGTGGTGCCGGCCGCGATGCTGCTGTAGAACGCCGGAGAGCTCAATGCGGAGGTATTGAGGTTTCCCAGCCCCAGCACATTCTTGACATCGCCAGTGGATTGCACGTTAAAGGTCGCGCCCGTGGCGCTGGTGAAAACCAGGGGGGTGCCGTTCGCCCCGCCGCTCACCGAAATGCCGGCCGCGTGCAAGGCCGAGTTGTTCGAAACCTGAGTGGTGAGGTCGTTGATGGCCAAAGCCGCGTTCGTGTCCGCCGCGCTGAACGTGATGGTGACCGGGCCAGCCATGCCGGCGCCGGCAATCTGTACCTTGACACCGTCGGCGTTGGGGGTGAAGGGGGTGGTTGCGATGGCGGCGTTTCCGCCGGTCACCGTGGAGGTGACTGCCGTGCCCGTCGAGCCGCTGGAGAAATTGCCCATCAGGGCGTTGGCCATCTGGTCCCCGGCTTGCACCTGGAACGCCGAAGTGCTGGAGCTGAAGGACAGTTCCTGGCCGCCATTGCCATCGGTGCTGACCGAGGCCACGATGCCGGCGCTCTTCAAGGCCTGGGCCGACGGCAACGTGCCGCTGGAGGCCCCCGCGATGGCGCTGTTGATGTTCGTAACCAGGCTGTTGATGTCGCTGACTCCGCTCAGGTTCACCGCTACCGCGACCTTGCCGCTGTCGGAGAATCCGGGCCCGGAAAAATCGAAGGTGGTGGAACCCGGGATGGCCGTGGCGTTGGACTGGTTGGTCACAATCTGGTTGACCGAATGGATTGGCGAGCCCGTCCCGATATCGGCCGTGCCGGCTACCACCTGCATGCCTTTCAGTCCCAGGCTCTGGCTGTCCACCGTGGCGGAGGCCAGGTCCAAAGTCACCTGCCCGTTCGTCAGGCTCTGGCTGCCGCTGCCCTGGCCCAGGTAAACGCTCAAGTTCTGGGCGAACGTGCCGCCCGTGTTCAGTCCGATGGACTGCGCCTGCCGGTCGATTTCCGACACGTCGTTCTGGAACTCCCCGTTCAGGGTGGTGCGGGACCCGGTGAAGGTTCCCGAAGCCGACTGCGTGGCCAGCGTCTTCAACCGGTCCAGGATCTGCGAAATGTTGCTCATTCCGCCGTCCATGATCTGGAGCTGCGCCTGGCCGTCGTTGCCGTTGGCCACGCCCTGCGTCAGTTCCGCGACCGTGCTCCGGTATTGGTTGGCGACCGCCAACCCCGCCGCATCGTCACCCGACTGGTTGATGCGATAGCCGGAAGTCAACTGCTGGATGGTCTGGCTTTGAAATTCGTTATTGATGTTCAGGTTCTGCTGAGCGATCAATGAGTTTACGTTGGTTTGGATGGAAAGCATGGTGAAATCCTTTCGAGTTTGGTGCCGGCATCTTGCCGGTCAAAACCCATATCGGCCAGCCGCCAGCCGGCTTGGATCGATGCCATGCGGAGCTTTGGCCGGGCGGAACACCTATTTCTTGAGAGTTTTCCGCCTTACTCGCACTCCTTAGTTCAGTGCCCAAAGCCAAGACTGGCCGCGCCGTGCCCGGCCGCCACAACGCCCCCGTGCCGGATTTGGACGCCGCCACAAGGCTGGGGGTCGAAGCCGGTGCGTTGGCGGAGCGCGGGGAACGGGATCGCGCCCAGGAACTTTACCGCCAGGCCCTCCGCATCGACCCGCATCTGGCCCTGGCGTGGCTGGGTCTGGGCATGGAGTTCCTCGAGAAGAACGACTACGCCCAAGGGCACCGCTGCCTCCTGCGGGCCGTGGCCGAGGCGGACCGCAAACTGCGGGAGTTCCCCGCCGACCGGTCGTCCCACATGGCGCGGTCCCTGGCGCAGAAGGCTCTCATCTGCCACGCGGAAGCGGTTCGCAGCACCCGCCACGCCCTGGCTCTGGCGCCCGACCGGAGCACCCATGGCAGCCTGATCTTCCAGATGAACTTCCTCCCGGAAACCACCCCCGAGACGCTTTTCGCCGAAGCCTGCCGCTGGAACGATCTCTATGCCGCTCCCCTGGCGCGGGAGGCGCGGCCCCATCCCAACACCGCCGATCCCGGCCGCCGCCTCAGGATCGGCTATGTGTCCCCCGATTTGTACGCCCACACCGTCGCCAGGTACCTGCTGCCGGTCTTCGAATTCCACGACCGTTCGCAATTCGCCGTGACGGTATACTCGGTGGGCCGGAAAACCGACAAGGTCACGGACTCGCTCCGCGCTCTGGCGGAGCGCTTCGTGCCCTGCCCGGAATCCGGCGCGGCATTGGAAGAGCGCATCCGCGCGGATGAAATCGACATCCTGGTGGATCTGGCGGGGCACACCATGCCGGTGGAGTTCTTCCTGGTCTTCGCGCGCAAGCCCGCCCCCATTCAGGTCTCCTGGCTGGGGGTCTTGGCCACGACCGGACTGCGGACGATGGACTACTACCTGGGCAATGCCGACATGCCTTGTCCCGGCACCGAGCACTGCTTCAGCGAAACCGTGTACCGCCTTCCGCGCGCGCCATACTGTTTCCGCGTTCCGGCGGATGTCCGGGTGGCGCCGGCTCCCTGCCTGGAGCGCGGCTATATCACCTTCGGGGCGTTTCTCAACCCGGCCAAGATCGGCCCCGGCGTGGTCCAGGTCTGGGCGGCCATCCTGCGCAACGTCCCGCACAGCCGCATTCTGTTCAAGTACCAGGCCATGGATACGGAGCTGATGCGCGACCGTTTCCAAGGCTGGTTCTCCAAGGAGGGAATCGCCCGCGAGCGCGTGCATTTCCAGGACCGCAGCTTGCTCAGCGATTACCTGGCGAGCTATGGCCAGATGGACATCGCGCTGGATTCGTTTCCGTACCAGGGCGGCAGCACCACGCTGGATACGCTTTGGATGGGCGTGCCCACGGTGGCCCTGACCGGACGGACGGCGGTGCAGCGCAGCAGCGTCTGGATTCTCAAGTCGGCCGGCCTGGCGGATACCATGGTGGTGGATTCGCCCCAGCAGTACGTCAAAGCCGCGGAGCATCTGGCGGGAATCGTGGGCAAGCTTCCGGATCTCCGCCACAAGATCCGCCAGGCGATCAAATCGTCGCCCGCTATGGACGAGCCCGGTTTCACCCGCGAATTGGAGGCGGCCTACCGGGACATGTGGCGCACCTGGTGCCGTAAACAGACGCCTGTCAGCGGGCCTCCGGCGCCGGAGTAGCCGCTCCGCCCGGCACGGCCGGCAATTCGCTGTAACCCGCGACATCCAGGGCCTGGGCCAGGCGGATCAAATCCGTGCCGCCCGGGCCGCCGCACGGCGGATGGGCCTTGAGGTCGAAGAACTCCCGCCGGGTGTGATAACTGCCCCCGGCCGGCTGCGCGGTGCAGCTCAGCTCCTCGCCCGCCACGATGCGCGGCCAGTACTTCCGCAGCAGGTCCCGTTCGGCTTCCCGAACCCTATCATGCAACCAGCCGCCGGTATCGGTGGCGGCGTAGGGCACGCGGATCTGGTCCACAATGGGACCCTGGCCCAGTCCGGCCGTGATGCGATGCAGCGTAGCGCCGGCGGGAGTGCCTTCCCACAACGCCCAAAACACCGGGCGATAGCCCCGGCCCCACGGCAGAAAGCCGGGCCGGAGATTGTACATGCGCTGGTACCGCCTGATCGTGTCGGGCGGGAACACGCGCGGGTAGTGAACCGAAACCGCCGTCCTGGCCGGTTCCGCGGGAGTACAGACCCGTTCGGAAACCAGCGTGCGAAATCCGCGGTGCCGGGCCGCCGCGGCCAACTCCTCCGCGGTGGTAACTACCGTGGAGACTTCGGAGGGATTCACGAAGTCCAGGGTCCAGGCGGCCATCGATCCGCCCAGGTACAGGTCGATGCCTCGCGCGGGATTGCCAGCTATTGCGATTGGCCGCCGGCGCCCCAGCGTTTCCGAAAGGGCCTGCGCTACCCGCTCGACATCCCGCTCCTCCATGTCAGGGAAGTGGGGCAAGCCGAGAACGCGGCCGCCCAGGTCTTCGGTTGCGGACAAGTTTCCCCGTGCGCAATCGGCGAATGCCGGCTGCTGGTGACAACCCTCGCCCCACCAGGCGCGGGTCTCGATCCCCTGCCGCAGAAGGCCGCGGGCGATTCGGGGCACGGAGCGCGGCGGCAGGATAACACTGGTGGTGCCGGCCGCCCAGCCGGTGGCGTAACCCGGCTGCAGAGACGCTCCCTCCAGGCGGCCGATGTGGAGGCGGTACCATTCGGCGATGCGCGTGTGCCGGCGGCGGAGGTCGGGCCAGGACGCCAGACCGGCCAGCGCCACGGCGGCGTGGTACTCGCTCATTTTCGCGTTCAAGGCGGGCAGCGCGGCCGAACGCGTGTCTTGAAAACCGAAATTGCAGCACGCCTGCAGACGGTCCCGCAGGCCGGAGCCGGTGGTGGCGATGAATCCGCCCTCTCCCGCGCCCAGGATCTTGGTGGCGTGCAGGCTCACCACGGAAGGAATGCGGCTGGGCCGGACGGAGTCGAAGCCGGCGGCGGCATCCACCACTACCGAAATGCCGGTCCGTTCCTCGAAAGCTTCCCAGGCGCCCATGTCAACGGGCGCTCCGAACGGCGAAACCACCACCACCGCGCCCACCCGGCCGCCCATCCCCTTAAGGCTCCGCAGCACCGCGTCCGGATCGAGCGCCCAGGTGCGAGGGTCCACATCGTGAAACCAGGGGTTCATTCCCGCCGCGCGGGCGGCGTGCGGCGTGGCGCAGAACGTCCAGGATGGCATCAGACAGAAGCTGCCGGCGGGCACTTCGAGCGCCAGCAGCGCCGCGGTGAGCCCAACCGTGGCGTTGGCCGTAGTGACCACTCCGCCGCTCTCCAGGCCGAAATGGCGGCTAAGCTGCAGTTCCAATCGGGTGACCAGCGGTCCGCAGTTCGAGTACCAGCGCCGTTCGTCGATCGACTGCAGATATGGCAGGATCTCGGCGCTGGAAGGCAGGCGCGGCCGAAGGACGGGCATGAGATCGGGCATCGTCTTACGTTCCTGGCCAATCAATCGGCGGAATTCCCGAATGCCAATAGATCGCGGCTCAGGCGCCCTTTGGCACAGACCTGGACAACCGCAAGGGCCGGCGCGGAAGACCGGCATCGGGTGGGTGCGCTACGCCGGTGCTTCGGTGGCGCTGGCGAAGCAGATGCGACCCAAGACCATCGAATTCATCGAGCCGCGGCTGGAATTGAAGTCCCGGTTGGAGATCGACTGGGAAACGGCGCCAGCGGCAGCCGGGGGAAGAAGGCAGTCCACCGGGAGCGGGAGAAGCCGCACGGAGAGCCTTCCCGCGGCCGCCGGAGGGTTCCCGGCGGCACTCCGGGAGGCGCGGAAGGGCGATTCAGTGTGCGCTGGGTCTTCGACCGTGCGATTTGGCGCCTTTGCCGGGCCGCTCGCTCACGCTCGCGGTTCCGAACGGAACCACGCGGCGTCAGGGAGTGGCCCGTGGCAAAGGAACAGTATCTTGCGGTCACAGCGCTAAAGCGGTTGCCGCGACGTGGCAGGCTCCTGAGCCGGTTGCAGCCGCGCCACCAACCCGGTCAATGCCGATACCGGGTGGCCGGCCGCGGCGGCGGCGCGGTTCTCCTCGCGCACCAGTTTCACTTCGCGCGCGATCACCGGCATTTCCCTCGGCGCGCGGATACCCACCCGCACGCGCGTGCGGCCGATGTGCGCGATCACAATCTCGATGGCATCGCCGATCAGGATGGTCTCTCCTTCCCGGCGCGACATCATCAGCATGCGACCGCCATCTCTTCGGTCGGCAGGGGATGCTGGTGCGAGTAGCCGCCATCCTGCGCCACCGCCTGGACGGCTTTCAGATTCTTCAGGTTGATGATCACCGGGGCCAGCAGATTGGCGGTCGTCCCGGTTTCCCGGACCGATAGTACCGCCAGACAATGAACATCCTCTCCGATGCGCGGAGACCGGTCCGCAGGCAGGCCCACCAGGCCCAGATCCTCCTCGCCAACCGCCAGGCGGTAATCGGGTTCCACGGCCCGGACGGGCAGGGTGATGAAGCACAGCGCGGCATCTTCCACGCTCTGCAGAAAGATCAGCGGATCGGTATGGCCAAAATGCACCGCTACAAACCGCCGGCAATCTTCAAACCCCGGAAGCCCGCACGGAAACTCGATTTCCGACGCCGGTTCCCAGGAAATCGCTCCCAGGTTCTTCGTATTCAGAAACGGCATGCCACCTCACTCACCCCGAACATCGGCGAAATGCGGCGGGACCTTTAGGGCACCGCGCGGTTTCTTTGCCCAGAGGGAGGGGGACGCGCGGCCGTTGGTGGGCAGGCTACGCCGCCAGGAGCGCCCCGTGCGCAACTTCTCCGGGTGCGCGGCGCAGAAGTGGATATGCCGCGCGATGTGGGGCGGACCCCCTGGTCCGCGCGGGATGCCCCCGGTCCCGCTACCAGCTCGCGGAAAGCCGGCCAGGGGGCCGGCTGCGGACCAGGGGGTCCGCCCCACATTGCGTCGCGCATCCAACTTCTCCAACCGCCCGGCGCTGTGCCTGCTAGAATCGGATATCCATGCGATCCCGCGCATTCACTTGTCTCCTCCTGGGCATGTGGCTGGCCGGCGGACTCTTCCTCGAGTTGACCGCCGCAGGCAACCTCCGCGCCGTCGACCGCACCCTCCGCGATCCCCATCCGAGCGCCGCCATCCGCATTCTCAAGCTGGGGGCAGCCGACTCGCGCATGCTCCTGCGCTACGAGGCCGCCGAACTGAACAGTGCCTGCTTCGAAACCTGGGAGACCGTGCAGTTGCTGGGGGGCCTGCTGTTTTTCTTTTATCTGCTGTTTGCCACTACGGAGGACAAATTCGCCTTGGCCCTGGCCCTGCTGTTGATCGTGGTGGTGGCCCTGCAGCGCTTCCTGGTCACTCCCGAATTGCAGGGGTTGCGGCGGCTCCTCGATTTTGTCCCCGAATCCGCCCCCTCGCCCTACCGCGGCCGGTTCGACGCCCTCGAGTCCACCTATCTCGGCATGGAAATCGGAAAGTGGATGGCCCAACTGGGACTGGCCGCGCTGGTGATGTCGGGCGCGCGCAGACGCTCACGACACTCCGGGCGCAAGCTCGATGTGATCGATAAAACCGATGACGGACATATCAATCGGTGAGTTCGGCCGCCCCACCGAGGTCATGGCGCTGAACCCTTCGGTTGCCAGCAGGACCTGGTCGCCAACGCCCGCGTCCACCGCGTCCAGCGCCACCACCGCGTTGCCGCGGTTGCTGCCGTCCAGGTTCAACGGTTGCACCAGCAGCAGCTTGCGCCCTTCATGACTTGGGTGTTTCTGCGTCGCCACCAGTTCTCCCACTACGCGGGCGATCAGCATGCTTTCGCCTTTCCGCGCACCGGCGCCTTCGCTTTCTTGCCGGCCGGAGGCCCCAGGTGCACCGAATCCACAATCCCCACGATGGCGGTATCGAACGGCGGCGCTCCCGGCGCGAACGGCAGGCTGGCTTCCCTGCCGCGCACCCAGTAGACCAGTTCGCCGGCGCCCGCCCCGGTGGAGTCCGCGCAGACCAGGCGCTTGCCGGCTTCCTGTAACTCCGGAGTCACCGGCTGCACGATCAGCAGGCGGTGCCCTTCCATCTCGGGGTTCTTCACCGTGGCCCAAACGCAACCGACGACGCGGCCCAGGTACATAGCGTCAATCCAGGTGGACTTCGTCGACGATGCCGACGATGGCGGTGTCCACGGGTGTGTCCTTGCAGCCCTGGGCCATGCGGGCGGAACTGCCCGACACGGCAATCACGCGCTCCTTGTACCCGGCGCTTACGGTATCCACGGCCACCACGTAACCAGCCTCGTCCTGGCCCTCGGGCGACACCGGCTTCAGGATGAGCAGCGTCTTCCCCTCGAGCCGGGGGTCTTTCCGTGTGGCCACCACTGTGCCCACTACGCGGGCAAGAATCATGTCGATTCCGTACCGGCTACTTGCCGGCGCCCTGTGCCTGCGCCTGCGACTTGCCGATCGGCAGCACGTCTTCCAGGCTCTGATGCGGGCGCGGGATGACGTGAACGGCAATCAGTTCACCCACGCGGCGCGCGGCGGCGGCCCCGGCGTCGGTGGCTGCGCGAACGGCGGCCACATCCCCGCGAACCATGGCGGTGACGTACCCCGATCCGATCTTCTCCCAGCCCACCAACGATACCTTGGCGGCTTTGACCATCGCGTCGCAGGCCTCGATCATGGCCACCAGTCCGCGAGTTTCAATCATTCCTAGAGCTTCACCCATGCGATCTTCTCCAAATTTCCTTTAAGCCCCGCGCGTTTTGATCGCCTCATCCACCAGGCCGACCAGTTCCGCGCGCGTTACATAAAACCGTTCCTCGCCGGCGCCGCACTGGCTGGCGCCGGCCCTGACGTCCTCGGCCGACAGGGGGCAGCCCCGCTCGCCGGCGTTGTTGGCCTTCACTCCGTACCGCGACCGCGCATCCAGCAGTTTGTCCACTTCCGTCCGCGGCAGCACCCTGGCGCCGCCCAGCAGTTCCGCCACCAGCGCGATGCGCGCGAAATGCTCCATGGTTTCCATGCGGAAATAGGCCTGGAACACGTCCTCGCCGTAGCACACCGCGCCGTGGTTGGCCATCAGCAACGCGTCGTACTTGGGAATCAGCGGCACCATCGGGTCGGTCAGCGCCGGCGTGCCGGGCAAGCCGTACGCCGCCAGTGGAACGCATCCCAGCCCGATAATCACCTCCGGCAGCAGCGCGTCGCTCAACGACCGCCCGGCCGTCGCATAACCCGTCGCCACCGGCGGATGGGCGTGCACCACGGCGCGAATCTCCGGCCGCATCTCGTAAATCTTCAGGTGCATGGCGATCTCGCTGGTGCCTGGCTTCCGGCCCGAGATTTTATTGCCCCGATAATCGACGACGATCAGATCGTCGGGTGTCATCATCCCTTTGCACGTCGCCGTGGGAGTGGCCAGAATCCGCTCCGCATCCAGGCGGATGGTGATGTTCCCGTCATTAGCGGCAACCCACCCTTTCTGGAAGACCAGACGGCCGATTTGAACGATGTCGTCGCGGTACTCGCGCTCTGTCTTCACCATCAGGAATCACCGATTGTAGCAGACTACACCCGCGGCGAATGGCTGATTGAAAGCGGTGGAGCTGACCCCCTGGTCCGCGCGGGACGCCCCCGGCCCGCTACCAGCTCGCAGGATCAAGTGCTTACAACTGGCGAAGAGCCGGCCAGGGGGCCGGCTGCGGACCAGGGGGTCCGCCCCACAAGCCGGTTGTTATGATAGGGGCAGATGGATCCACGCCGCATGTGCCCGCACTGCCGGGCTTTCATCACCAGCAAAGACCGCGTTTGCCCTTACTGCCAGGAAACCGTGGGCGCGCGCGCCGTCGCACTGCGCGACGATTCGCCCATCGGAGGCTTCATTCCCCAGCGGAATTTCACCACGGTTCTCATCCTTCTGGTCAATTTCGGCTTTTACGCCGCCACCGTGGCCGCCAGCATGAACGCCGGCAACCAGAACGCGGTGATGAGTCTGGACGGGGTAACCCTCATCGCCTTCGGCGCCAAATACCCCGCCGCCATCCTGGCCGGCGAGTATTGGCGCCTGGTGACCGCCGGGTTTCTCCACGGCGGCCTGATCCACATCGCCATGAACTCGTGGGCCATGTTCAATTTGGGCGCCCAGGTGGATGAAATCTACGGCACCAGCCGGATGCTGGTGATCTACTTTGTTTCCAGTACCTTCGGGTTCGCGCTCAGCACCCTTTTCAGCGCCGCGCTTTCGATCGGGGCGTCGGCTGGAATCTGCGGTCTGATCGGCGCCATGATCGCCCTCGGCATGCGCCACCACAACCCCATTGGCGATGCCGTCCGCGGCGCCTACCTGCGCTGGGCCGGCATGATCTTGATTATCGGGTTCCTGCCCATGTTCCACATCGACAACGCCGCCCACATCGGCGGCCTGGCCTCCGGCTTCGGCATCGCCTATGTCGCCGGCGAACCCGGCCGTATGGGTTCCCCCACGGAACGCCTGTGGCGCGTCGCCGGTCTCCTGTCTATCCTGATTACAGTCTTCTGCTTTCTAAAGATGTACTTGTCAATGAGCCAGAATATGCAACAATGAGGACGGTATGAAAGTGCGTTTGGTCCTTCTCGCGGTAGTTTTGAGCTGTGGTTTGGCGACGCTCGCCGAGGCAAGAACCCAGTCGCCCACAGCCGCCGCCCATTCCAGGGCCGCGGCCGCAGCCCGCAAGCGCGCCAAGCAGCAGGCCAAGGCCCGCAACAAGGCCGTCCGGAGGCACGTGAAGACCGCGCGGGCGGTAAGACGGCCAGCCACGCGCTAGGGCCGGTCCGCCGGCAAGTCTCCCAACCCCGCATCGCCGATTTCGCCATCCGGACAGGTGGATTTGCTTTGGCGCTTGCCACTCCTCGTTTCGCTTCGCTCCCGTCCGCCGATTGTGGAACCCGATTAAGACATCTTCACCAGTTTTTTGTTGACTCAACGGAGAGGCGCGCGTTATGTTTGCTAGTGGATGGATACGGTTCGATGGTGAGCCGGGTTCACCCGATTTGCATGGATCCTCGGTAGGCGAGGCGTCCGCGCGGCACATAAGCCACTGCCCTCAGGCATCCAAAGATGCTGTGTGGAGGGTGACCAGGGACTCCCGGGTTAAGGGTTTCTCTAACGTGGCTGAGGTCTTCGGATCTCTCACGGCGCGCGGTGCTGAAGCTTGGACCAGTGGGGGAATCCGTCAGCAATCGTTCTGCGATGGTTGGCCATTTCTTCCGCTCCGGGGGAAATGGTTTCTTCGTTTCCCTCCTGAGCTTCGACTCGTCTCCAGAAAGGTGTATGGAACCGAACGACGATAAGCCTCCGTCCCTTGCGGGAATAGCGGAGGATTCGGCGTGGGAGTTCCAGCGGTAGGCCGATAGGCTTTGCGCTATCGCGTTGGCCGCTGCCGTCCCACAAGTTGCAGCGGTGATGAACGCGAAGAGCGGAGAGCCGGCGTCCCGGCCACGGGGCGCTAAGTTCTTCTTCTCCGACATCTCCACAAAGACCGTTGATTCCGGTGCGCGGCCGTGAAATCGTGCCGCCCGCCGTCACGCTTGTGGTGCGTTCGCCCGCGGGCGGAAAGGGAGGTGCTTCGATGGCCAACAAATTTGCGATCGCGCCCGCGTCCGGCCTGGAGACGGAAGTTCTGCCGGTGCGCGGGCGGTTAGTGAAATCCAAGTGGGCGCGCAATCTCTTGACGTTCCTGATGGTCCTCGGGCCCGGACTCATCGTTATGGTGGCCGACAACGATGCGGGCGCGGTATCCACCTACAGCCAGGCCGGCGCGCAATACGGCACTCATCTTCTGTGGATCGTTCTGCTCTTATTGCCGGTCACGTATTTTATACAGGAAATGGTGGTGCGGCTGGGCATCGCCACCGGCCAGGGTCACGCCGCCATGATCTACCAGCGGTTCGGGAAGTGGTGGGGGCTGTTTTCCCTCATCGACCTGGAACTGGTGAACTTCCTCACCCTGGTGACGGAGTTCGCCGCCATCGACCTGGCGTTGAACAAGATGGGAGTCGACCCGCGTATCGGCGTGCCGCTGGCGGCCGCGGGTTTGATGTTCATCGTATTGAGCGGGAGCTATCGCCGGTGGGAGCGCACAGTGGTGTTCCTGTGCCTGTTGGACCTGGCTTGGTTTGCGATAGCGTTCGCGGTGCGGCCGCCGCTCGGCCAGATTATCCGCCACTCCCTGGCGCCGTCCATGCCCGCCGGCGGGTTGACGCCGGACCTGATGTTCCTGGTGATCGCGGTGGTCGGAACCACGATTGCCCCGTGGCAACTCTTCTTCCAGCAGAGTTGCATCGCCGATAAGCGGCTGCGATTCGCCGACGTGCGGTGGGCGCGCCTCGATACGTTCCTGGGGGCCTGCATCACCATCACCGTGGCGGGTTGCATGATGCTCGCCGGCAATGCGTCTCGCGTGCATGGATTCACTTTCACGGACCCGGCGCAGATGGCGGTGGACATCGGTCTCTTCACCAGCGGGTTCTTCAAACACGCGATTCTGCTGATGATGATCAACGCCGCGGTGCTGGGGACGACGGCCATTTCGCTATCGAGCGCGTGGGCCTACGGCGAAGTCCGCGGCTGGCCCCACAGTCTGCAACTCCCCGTGCGCAAGGCCCCGGGATTCTACGTGGTCTACCTGGTATGCGTGGCGGCCGCCGCGAGTCTGGTTCTGATTCCGCGCGCGCCGCTGCAACTGATCATTCTGGGCGTGCAGGTGCTGGCGGGGGTGATGCTGCCTTCGGCCATCATCTTCCTGCAACTGCTGCTCAACGACAAAGAACTGCTGGGCGAGTACGCCAACAAGCCCTGGAACAACCTGGTGAACTGGACCATCATCATTGTCCTGTTCGCCTTGTCGCTGATTCTGGCCGCGCAGGTTGCGGCCCCGAACCTCTTCCCGAAGGTGTCATGACGGGCGTATCGAAAAGGAGAACGAACATGGCTACGACGACAATGAATCATGTCGAAACGAACGCAGCGGCCAACCATTTTCTGGTGGTTCATCCCCTGGACGATATACCGGAACGGAAGGTGGACACGGAAGGCCTCGGCCCCATGCGGATGACGCGCAGCGTGAAGCTGTCGCTGATGAGTCTTCGCGCGTACCTGGTTCTGATGATGCTGCTGGTGCTGTACCACGTGCTGGGCATGGCGGGGCTGTTCGGCGCGGGATAGGCAGTAGCTTGCGGGGCCGCGGCGGGCCCGCGCGCCCCGCACCGTTGCGACGGCCGCAAGAGTGTCGAATCCACGCTAGTGCCTTGACCGCGAGAAACTGTTCCTTTGCCACGGGCCGCTCGCTCACGCTCGCGGTTCCGGACAGAACCGCGAGCGTGAGCGAGCGGCCCGGTAGTGGCACCAAATCACACGGTCGAAGACCTAGCCCACCAGGTTGCAGGTGCAGACCAGGTTGCAGGTGCAGACCGTGTTGCAGGAGCAGCCAAGGTTGCTCACGCAGGAGCACGGCGAGTAGCTTACGCAGGAGCAGGTATTGCCCACGCAGGAGCAGGGCGTGTAGCTTACGCAGGAACAGGTGTTGCTCACGCAGGAGCACGGCGAGTAGCTTACGCAGGAGCAGGGTGCCGAGTAGCTCACGCAGGAGCAACCGGGCACGCAGTTACAGGTACAGACGGCGCCGGGCGGCATCGGCGAACCGCAGGGCAGGGTGTACGTGACGCCCCCAATCGTGTACGCGATGCCGCTTACGCTGGAAGGACTTGCAGCCGGGTCCATCAGGCAAACCGGGAGTTGCTTGCCATCCGGCAGCGACCACAGCTTGATGGCGCCGTCGGTGCTGCCCGAGGCCAGCAACCGCCCATCCGGGCTGATGGCGACAGCCTTCACGGGGCTCGAATGCCCGCTGAGGGTCTTCAGCAGCGCCCCATCCGGCAGTGACCACAGTTTGATGGTGTTGTCCGAGTTGCCCGAAGCCAGCAGCCGCCCGTCCGGACTGATGGCGACCGAGTTCGTAGGCGACTGCGCGGCCAGGGTGTTGAGCAGCGCTCCATCGGGCAGCGACCACAGCTTGATGGTGCTGTCGTTGGCGCCCGAAGCGAGCAGCCGTCCGTCCGGGCCGATGGCGACCGAGTTCACCCAGTTGGCGTGCCCCGAAAGGGTCTTCAACAGCGCCCCGCCCGGCAGCGACCACAGGCTGATACTGTTGTTGTCACTGCCCGAGGCCAGCAGGCTCCCGTCCGGGCTGAAGGCGACCGAGAGCGCAAAGCCCGAAGACGTGGTGAGGGTTTTCAGCACCGCCCCATCCGGCAGCGACCACAGGTTGATGGTATAGTCCAGGCAACCCGAGGCTAGCAGACTCCCGTCCCGGCTGATAGAGACTGCGGTCACCGGCTTGGTGTGCCCCGTAAGGGTCTTCAGCACCGTCCCGTCCGGCAGCGACCACAGGTCGATATAGTTGTCCCCGCTGCCCGAGGCCAGCAAACGCCCGGACGGGCTGATGGCGACAGCGGCCACGTAGTTGAGCGCGGCCGAACTGGTGGACGGAGCAAGGGTTTTCAGAAGCGCCCCACCCGCCAGCGACCAGAGTTTGATGGTGTTGTCGTCGTCGCCCGAGGCCAGCAACCCCCCGTCCGGGCTGATGGCGATACTCTCGACCGACTGGGTGTGCGCCAGCGCGCCCGCAGGGCAACCCGCCGCCTCGGCGCGCCTGGAAACCGCCACGGCAGCGACCGCCGCCGCGGCAGCGCTCAGCAGGTCCCTCCGGCTAAGCGTCCAGCCAGATCGGCCGCGCTCGACGGCGTATACCTCCAGGGTTTCCCGCCGCTGGGGATCGGCCTTTCTTCCTTCCGGCCCGTCTGGGGATTCCTTCGATTTCATCGCCAACCTCGCTCAAATCCGGGGACCCGTTTCATCACTGCTGCACCGTGAGCAAAACGCCGTCGGGAGATTGCACGCCTCCCACGGTGGCCCGCACCACCGCATCGCCGTTCGGCGTGGATGTGGGTATCTGAATGGCAAGCTGGTACAGCCCGGCATAGCCTGGGGATAATATCGCGGCTCCGCCATAGACTGAAGCGTTCACGCCGCCCACCGTGGCAGTTACCGGAGATGTCAGGTACGACTTATCGCTGGGGGTCAGACTCCCCAACGGCGCACCGGCCGGTCCGAAACCATTGCCCCACAGCGTGATCCACTCAGCCGGCTTGGCGGGAGTGGTGGAGACTCCCGATAACAGGCCGGGCTTGGCGCAATACGAATAATCGGCGTGGGTGGCGACGGCATATTTTCCCCAGAGGAAGAACGCCGGGCTGTCCTGCTGCGCCGTGGCGTTGAACGGGGCGCTGGCGATTCCCGCGTTGGTGACCAGCACCTGCACGGCCCCGGCGCTCGCGGCCGGCGCCACGATGTTGATCTGGCCAGGGCTGATGTAGTACACGTATGCGGCATTGCCGCTCACACTCACCGTGACGCCATCAAGCTGGGTGGGGAGTTGCTGGTTGACGATCGAGGCGTTCCAGTTGTCCGTTTTCGGGGCGAGATTGTTTCCGTAGATGCTGACGTAGGCTCCGGGCGCGATGACCGCCTGCCCTCCGGCGGCGTTCGATATGGAGATGATGACAGGGACAACGGGAGGGGGGGCACCGCCCACGCTGCGCACGCGGTAGTTCCACAGGTCGGAAAGAATCAGGACGCCGCTGGGGTCCAGTGCAAGCGCATTTGGGCTGCTCAGTTGCGCCGCGGTTGCGGCTGCCCCGTCTCCCGAGTAGCCGGCGGCGCCGGTGCCGGAAACGGTGCTGATTGTGCCGGCGGACGACACCTTCCGAATGCGCTCGTTCAAGCTGTCGGAGACGTACAGGTTCCCCAGGGAATCGGCGGCGACGCCCTTGGGGAATTTCAGGGTCGCGGTCTGAGCCGCCCCGCCGTCCACAGCCGGCCCGAACCCGCCCCCAATAACCGTCGAGATGGTCCCACCCGGCGCCACTTTTCGCACCACGTGGTTGTAACCGTCGGACAGGTACAAATTGCCCGTCGTGTCCAAAGCGAGCGACTCAATCAGCCCCAGAGACGCCGCCGTCGCCAGGCCGCCATCCCCGAAGGGGCCGTAGCTGCCATTGCCGGCAATCGTCTGGATCTTTCCGTCGGTGGCGATCTTGCGCACCCGGTAATTCCAGCTATCGGCGACGTACAGATTCCCGGATGAGTCAATCGCCAGACCCGCCGGGTAGCTTAGCTGCGCGCTGGTGGCCGCCCCGCCATCCCCCGCGAAACCCGGCGTGCCGTTTCCCGCCACTGTCGAAATCACGCCGGCCGAATTCACTTTGCGGATCCGGCAGTTTCCCGTATCCGCAACATACAGATTTCCCGCGGCATCCACGGCCACGGCCCGCGGAAACGAGAGCTGCGCGGACGTCGCGGCCCCGCCGTCCCCGGCAGACCCCTCTATGCCCGTTCCGGCGACCGTCGTGATAATGCCGTTGGCGATCTTGCGAATCCGCTGGTTCCGGCTGTCGGCAACGTAGGTGTTTCCGTGGGTGTCGACCGCCACGCCGTAGACCGTGTCGATTTGCGCGGATGTGGCGGCGCCAGGGTCGCCCGAGAAGCCGGGACTACCGTTGCCCGCGGTGGTGTAGATGGATTGTGCAAGACTACTGCCGATCGCGAGAAGCCCAGCGATGAGGAAGCGAGGAGCCATTCGAATCAGGGGCCGCATGGTTTTTTCGAACTATAAAAGTAAATTATACGAAAATAGACAAACCTCATTATGCATGAATCCCCACCCGGGTCAAGCAGTCTGCCTGAGGTGGGCGCGCGACGTGGAAGTGGATCCGCTGGCGTTATGTAGGGCAGGTTGTCAACCTGCGGCGGACCCAGGGGGTACCCCGTCAGCCCGCCTGGGTGGCATTGGCAGACAACCGCGAGAGGCCGATTGACAATCGGCCGCAGGTTGACAACCTGCCCCACAAAGGCGCGCACGGCCTTGCGTGCACATACAAACCGCTTCGCAGGCAAATCGCCCCGGCGCGCACTTATATGTCGCGCCTAACCGTCTGGGGTGGGCGATATGGAAATGGATGCAGCCACGCAACACACGCGCACAGATGCAGCCCGTAAGGGCGTCAGAAAATGCCCAAGGCGTGAGCCTTGGGAAAGCCGTCAACCCAGAGAGCCACGGAACGCCGCGCCATTTGCCGGAGACCGGAACCACGAACTTGCGCGGGCGCCGTCAGCAGTCTCCGTTGGACGGCTGGCCGCACGGCGGGCAGGCGGGCGGTTCGTGCCAGAACAGGCCTCCGGCGGCCGCGATCTTTTCGAGGATCTGGTCTTTGGTCAGTTCGCGGATCACGTGGCAGCGGGCCGAGCCGTTGAACTCGCCGCCACCGGTGGTGGCCAACCACTTGTAATAGCAGTCGCCTCCGCAGCTCCATTTGGCGAAACAGCTTCGGCAATGAGCGCGGTTTTCCACGGCCTGGCTGCGCAGACGGCCGAGCACCACCTCGTTGAAAACGTAGCCGCCGCCATCAGCCTCGGGCCGGCCATAGAAGAACACGCCGGCCCAAGGGTCGTCCTCGCCGAAGGCCTCAAAACAGGCGGTGACATTGCCATCGGCCGACAGACAGAAGTTGTCCTGGGAGACGCTGCAGAAGTGATTGGTGAGCGTACCGGCGCGTGCGCCCGAGAAATGCACGGGGCGTCCGTGGGCGGACCCGCGCGCGGCGGCGGCCCGATAGGCTTCAATGAACTCGTCGGATTCCGCGGACGTGGCTGCCGCGCCGCGGCCCAGGAGGTACACGGGCTCCACCTGGATGGAGACGGGACGGAACTCGGAGCAAAGGTACTCGACCGAATCGGCGAGAGTGGAGATGTGCTCCGCGGTCACGGTCAGCCGGATGCCGTACGCGAACCTGGCTGCGTCGAACCGCCGCAGAGTGTGAACCACGCGTTGGCTCGACCCGGTTCCGGAGGCGGTTGGCCGGCACTGGTCGTGAACCGCCGGCAGCCCGTCGCACGACAGTGTGACGCCTCGCAGGTGCGCCACGATCCAGTCGATCCGCGCATCGCTGAGCACACCGTTGGTGGCCAGTGTGGAACCCAGCTCCAACTTCAGCTCCGCCGCCTTTTCGCGCGCGTAGTCGTACGAATCCGTCAGGACATGCCAGTTCATGGTTGGCTCGCCCCCGCCGTGGTAACCCACCTCGAGGCGCGGAACCCGCCGGCTGGCGGCATTGGCGGCGGCGAAGTCGATCCCGCGCCTGGCCGTCCCGATCGTCATGACCTTCGGCTGGCGGTTGCCGGCGGAAGCGTAACAGTAAGTGCAACGCAGGTTGCAGGCCGTGGTCAGAAAGAGAGTGACCGACACCGGCTGGGGACCGCCGGCGCAAGCGACCGAAGGTGGGTTCTCCGGTCCGGCGTCCACGAACTCGAGAGCGCGCAACAGATTCACCAGCGAACCATCGGGGTCGGCCAGCGCGTCGAACTCCCCTTTTCCGAGCTGCGAGATGAAGCGGACCACCTGCGCATTCGCCACAAAAGCCGAGCGCCGCGCAGGGGCGTAGACGATGCATTTCGAGTCCTCCAGCGGAATACTGAATACCTCCGCCGAGAGCACCGGCGCGGGACCTCCCGCGAGGCTGCCTCGATCTCGATTGGGTTCTGGGGACATCTGTCCGGCCAGACACATTGTAATGGAAATAGACCGCGGGCCGTTGCCTGCGCCGCGATTCCCGGTGGATTCCGCCGCGCTTCGCGGCTCATGGACTGGCTGGGGTTACTGGATGAGCCGGTAGGACTTCATCTGGCTGAGCAATTCGGCCAGGTCGATGGGCTTCATGAGATACGCGTCGCAGAGCTCCCGGAAGCAGCGGATCACTTCCTTCACGTCGCTCACCGTCGTGGTCATGACGATCTTCGCGCCATAGGTCGAAAGGATGCCAAATTCCATCTCGAGAGCCCGCACCTGCCGAACCGCTTCGCGGCCGTCCATTTCGGGCATCATGATGTCCATGCAGATCAGATCGTACCTCTGCCCACGCACCAGGGCGGAGCGAACCGCTTCCACGGCTTCCCTGCCGTTCACGGCGACATGACATTCGCCGTAGCGGGAGAGGAAGGTCTGGAGCAAAAGCCGGCTGGCGAAATCGTCTTCCGCCAGCAGCACCCGCAGATGGCCGCCGTGGTGCGCATGGGCGGCTGAGGGAGCGCAGTTCTTCCCGGCCGAAGCGGCGCGATCCGCGGGCAGCCTGGCTAGAGCGTCCAGGATTTGGGAGATGTCGGCCTGGTTGCTCCGCGCGGGGTCCTGGATCAGTTCCCGCAGCCTGTCGGTGGCGCGCAGCAGAACGCGGACCCGGTCCGGTGTGGGAACCATGATATGGGAACGGATTTGCGCCAGCGCGTCTTCCGTCTGGTGCGCCAGCTCGCGGATCTTCACCAGGTCGAAGAAACCCGCTCCTCCCTTTACCGAATGCACCGCCCGAAAGACGCGATTCACTACCTCCTCATCGATCGCCGCTCCGCCCTTTTCCATGGCAAGAAGGCCTGTCTCGACGGTAGCCATGTGCTCGCAGCACTCCGCCAGATACTCTCCAGCCACTTCGTCATCAAGGCTGATCATCGCTCATCGTCCTCAAACTCAGTGTCGTCTTATGGTTCAGACCGGCACAGGCATCCAACTACGCGGCGACACCGGCCCGTTCCATCGCCGTTGCTGCGTAGATCCGATCTTCCGAAAGCCGCTCAATTGCACTTATCGGCTCGAAAAGGGAAAACCTGCACTGCGGGCGTTCGCATCGGCGTAATCCGGGTATGATTGAGAAAGTACAGGCGTCTGGCCGCCTTGTGGCCGCCCTGTCCGCCAGGTTCGATCGCGCTGGGGCCGGCGCCGCATCCGGGTTCGCGAGTGTACCATGGGGAAACCTCTCAGTTCGGGACGGGGGCAGACGTGGTGGGGCGAACGGACCGACGAACTATGCCGGGCGATGGCCGGCTGTGTGGACCGCAATCGGCATGTTTACGTCGTTTCCGCGGACTCCGGCGGCCACATCACAGCGTGTAACGATGCCATGGGGCGCCTTCTTGGTTTGAGCCCGGACGAGTTCCAGGACGAGACTATTTGGAATAAGCTTCCCGAGTCCGACGGCGCGAGACTCAGCCAGCGATTGGAGCAGCCTCGGCTCGACGCCGGCCCATTACTCCTGAACTTCGTAACTCCGGATCGTATACCGAAGACACTCGATTGCGGTTTGGCGCCGATGTCTCACGGGCATTTTGCGATTGTGGGCGTGCCCGCGCCAGGTCCGGCCGGGGATCCCGAGGCCGGCTTGCTCCAGTTGAACAATGCCTTGGCGACGCTCAGCCGCGAGAACGCGAGAAAGAGCAAGCAGTTGGAGCTCAAGAACTCCGAATTAGTAAGAACCTCCGAGGAGTTGCAGCGGGCCAACGAGGCACTTACCGAAGCCCGGACTGTCGCGCTCGATGCCACCCAGGCAAAGTCCGTCTTTCTCGGGCATATGAGCCACGAGATCCGGACGCCCATGAACGGCGTCCTGGGCATGGTTCAACTGCTTCTGGCCACGGACCTCTCGGCGGAGCAGCGGCGGTATGTCGAGGTGGCCCTGGCCAGCGGGCGCAACCTGCTGGCCCTGGTCGGCGACATCCTCGATCTATCCAAGATCGAGGCCGGGAAGATCGCCTTCGAGAGCCTGGACTTCGACCTGCGCCGCACGGTGGAGGACGCCGCCGAGATCTGGCGCGTCCAGGCGAACGCCAAGGGACTCGCCTTCGGCATTCGGATAGACCCGGAAACACCGGCGCTTCTTCGTGGCGATCCCAACCGCCTGCGCCAGGTTTTGAATAACCTGACTGCCAATGCCATTAAGTTCACCGGGCGGGGTGAGGTAGCGCTTCATGTGGAACCTGCGAGCGAAGACGGCGGTAAGGTAACCGTTCGTTTCGCGGTTGCCGATACGGGTATTGGGATACGGCCGGACCAGGCCGCGGCCTTGTTCTCCCCGTTCGTTCAGGCGGACATATCGACGACGCGCATATACGGCGGCACCGGCCTTGGGCTGGCTATCTGCAAGCAACTTGTCGAGCTGATGGGCGGGCAGATCGGGATCGAGAGCCGGGAAGGCGAAGGCTCCACCTTCTGGTTTACCGCGGTTTTTGAGAGGCCGCCCGAAGCCGTATTGGGGTCCAGTGCGGAGCTGGCATCCGCCAGCTTGCCGAAATCCGCGGGCCAACGGATCGGCGCCCGGGACGATGCGCGGATCCTGATAGCCGACGATAGTTCGACCAACCAGACCCTGGCGCTGGCGCAACTGGAAGCGCTTGGGTACCGGGCCGGCACGGCCGCCAATGGCGCCGAAGCCGTCGAAGCGCTGCGGCAGGGTGGATACGACCTGGTTCTGATGGACTGCGAGATGCCGTTGATGGACGGCTATGAGGCCACGCGCCGTATTCGCGAATCGGGCAATCCGCGCGTTCCAGTCATCGCCGTCACGGCCTATGCGTCGCCGGACGACCGGCACAGGTGCATTCGCGTGGGGATGGACGACGTCCTCTCGAAACCCGTGGACCTGCAGCGCCTGACGGAAGTGCTTGCGAAGTGGCTCCCGGGGCACGATCTCCCAGACGCCGTCCCGGCCGCCCGGCAAGCCGCCCCGGAACGGGCGGAAGCGGTTTTCGATGCGGAGGCTCTGTTGCATCGGCTGTTGGGAGACAGACAGCTCGCCGGCGCCGTTATCCGGGCGTTCCTCGGGGATTTCCCATCGCGGTTGGACAATTTGCGGCAGCGGCTCGTCGAGACGGATGGGCCCGGCGCACGCTTGCAGGCGCATGCGCTGAGGGGATCGGCGGCGACGGTTTCGGCAGTCGGCCTGCGCGCAGTCGCCGAGGAAATGGAACGGGCGGCGGCAGCGGGCGAGTTGGATCTTTGCGGCGGGCTTCTGCCCCGGGCGGTCGAGGAATTCGAGCGGTTCAAGAGAACGCTGGAGCGCGACGGATGGCTCGGAACCCAGGGATAAGATGGCGAGGAGGCGGCGGGGCCTTTCGCGCCAAGCCCGGTCTTTGGATGGATATCGGCGCCGATGGTTTCGCGCCGGACCTGAACTCCGCGGTCGAACTCGCCGACCGGCTTCTATCCACGCCAATCCACTGACCGCGCCTACGGGTGATGGAGAATCCAGCCCGCTATCTTGGCCAGCACCACGGGCGCCATGGTTTCTTCAATCTGCGCATATTCGCTGACCGCGCCCGTCCTGGCAGTCTGGAACAGGTGATTCAGCCCCGGGAATTCCACCGTTTCGAACCGCTTGTTCCCGCCGGCTTCCAGTGCCGCGCGGATGGCCGGCAGGTTCTGTTTCGCGACCACCTGGGTATCCTTCTGGCCGTTGAGCGCCAGCACCGCGCACGCGACCTTCCGCAGTTCGGCCCCGGGATCGTATTCCAGAAAATACCGGAACCATGGCGACAGCAACGTATTCCACTGCCGGTCGAGTTCCTCCTTGGGCATGCTCGCCGCCAGCTTTTCCCGCAGCCTGGCTGGATCCTTCTCGGTTTCAATCGCCTTGAGCGCGTCGCGCTCCATGGCGCCCGTTTTCACGGCCGCCTCATGGCTCATGCCCGCGGCCTCGTTTCCGGCCATGACCTGCGCCGGCAGGAGTTCGTCACCGCGCACCCCCGGGCCGGCCAGCATGACGATGAACGCCACGTCGCGGTGGCGGGCCGCCACCATGGGCGCGATGGCCCCGCCTTCGCTATGGCCGAGGATCCCGATGTTGCGCGGGTCCACTTCCGCGCGGGTCTTGAGCCAGGCGACCCCGGCTTCGGCATCGGTGGCGAAATCCGCGCTGGTGGCCGTGGCCGGGTTCCCGCCCGATTTCCCGACGCCGCGCTTGTCGGCCCGCAGCACGGCGATGCCCTGGCGCGTCAGGTAGTCGGAGAGAACCAGGAACGGCTTGTGGCCCAAGAGGGTTTCGTCGCGGTCGTGCGAACCCGAGCCGCAGACCAGAAGCACGGCCGGGAACGGGCCTTTGCCTTGCGGAATCGTGAACGTGGCCGCCAGCCGGATGCCGGCCGCCGGGTTCTCGTAGCTCACATCCTCTTCGCGGTAGGGATACGGCTTGACCGGATTCTGCGGCCGGGCCAGTTCCGGAGATGCGCCCTCACGCACGCGTTTGAGCGTCAGGGGAAGGGGCAATCCATTTTGCGTGAACGTGCCGCCGATAGCGTCGAGACCCTGGCCGATCCTGCCTTCGAAGACCGCGCCCACGGACTTGACCTCCAGCTTGACGGTGGCGCCGTTGCGGGTGATA
>Ga0182027_10001735_pt1 | contig 35951 bp, 42 predicted proteins | sample 712E1DmetaG_FD_121300 | JGI IMG/M metagenome (GOLD analysis project Ga0182027, IMG submission 121300) | Permafrost microbial communities from Stordalen Mire, Sweden - 712E1D metaG (Illumina Assembly) | ecosystem: Environmental > Terrestrial > Soil > Wetlands > Permafrost | place: Sweden...
AATATGCTGCAGGAAATTACTAGTCTAATCAGATAATTTAACTAGAGCAAAATATAATTTTCAGCCATCCGGAATTATTTCCGGATGGCTTTTTATTAAATACCTTCTTTATTGTTGCCTTATTCGTACCCTTTAGTGAAAAAGTAAAATGGTACCGGATTTTTGACCTGATATTTTTTATAAAATCAACGATTTCAAAACGATTTCGGTTGAATAGACTGCCACTAAAGTATAAATACATAAGTAGGCATACGATATAGCAATTATTTACATTTGTACTCGTCGAATTGCAAAACCAGCTCCAAATATCCCACCATGTGTAGAATAATAGCCAATAATTCAATCATTCAAGTGAGAAATTGGTTTTTTTTTGTTTGGTATACAACTTGAAATTTATTCTTCACTATGGAAGAAATTGAAAATAAAACAGAAAAGAAAACAGAAGATCAGGAATTACCTGAAATCATCGAGAAAAAGGGCCCATTAGTTAATCCGAAGATTTTCTTGTATGGATTGCCTCTATTTATAGTTCAGCTTATTGCGGTCTATTTTATTACTGCTAATGTTCTTATGAGTAAAATTCACAGTAATGAAAAATCAGATAGTCTGAAAACCGACAATAAAGGAATGGTAAATAATCAGAATAACAGCAATAATTCTAATTCCAATTCAAATCCCAACACTAGTAATAATAATAGCAAACCCAATGTTGAAGTAGGAAAATTTCTTTATTCCATTGACGATATTATTGTAAATCCCGCCGAAACAGACGGTAAGAGATTATTATTGACTTCGGTTGGTTTTGATTTCCAAACTGAAGATGAAAAAAAGAACATGCAGGCTAAGGAAATTATCACTAAGGATATAATCATTGCGGCATTATCAAGTAAGAGTTTTGATAAATTAACTGACTTTGCCTACAGGGACACGCTGAAGGCAGAGATAACTTCAAGACTCAGGGTTGCAATTCCACAGATAAAATTGAATCGCGTATATTTTAGTAAATTTATAGTCCAATAATATGGCCGAAGTATTATCCCAGCAGGAAATAGACCAACTATTAAATAAAGTTAAAGGCGGTGAGGATTCTCTGATATCTGGACATGGTTCGGATAATGAAGCCATCCCATTTGACTTTAGGCTTCCTAATAGGATTTCTAAAAATCAACTTAGAACCATCAGAAACATTCACGAAAATTTTGCAGAAAGTCTCGCATCGTTTCTTGTAACAAAACTCCAGACCATTGTTAATATTAATGTTACATCTGTTGACCAGATTTATTATTCCGAATATGTCCTATCTGTTTCTAACCCAGCTTGTTTGTATACTTTTAATATTAAAAATTCTGATATTAAGGGAATTCTTGAAATAAGTCCTGAGCTCGCCCTCTCTTTGGTGGATCGCCTTTTAGGAGGGAATGGATCCGGTTCAAAGCAGTCAAAAATGATTACTCCGATTGAGCAGAAGGTAATACTTGTTGTAGTCGAAAAAATTATGCAGGATCTAAAAAAAGGGTGGCAGATAGTTGATAATTTCGAGTTCACTGTCGAAAACTTTGAGTCAGATATTGATTTTGCTCAAATAACTTCTCAGAATGAATCTGTACTCCTCGTCTCATTCGAAATAATGATATCTGACGTGGTATTCATGATGAATATTGCTTTTGCAACTTTTGCTTTTGATACAATTCTTGCTAAGCTATCATCCCAGAAATTGTCATCTATTCGGCCAGGGAAATATAATGGAACTACAGCACCAGAAATAATTACAAACCACCTATATAAAACTAGCCTCCCAATTATGGTTGAGTTTGGCACTGCAAAACTGACCATGAATGATCTTATGGAAATGGAAGTAGGTGATATTATTGAAATGGAAAACAGAATTACAGACGAACATAGTATCAAAGTTTGCAACAAAAATTTGTTTTACGGCAGAGCTGGTGTAGTAAATAAACATAAAGCTATTAAAATTACCCGTAAGTTTTTACCGGATGAAAATACATAAGAGGTTTTAATGTCAGAAGAAAACGTAAATACTTTTAATCAACCTGAGCTTAATAATGTTAGCTCCAAAATAAATGGTGGAGTTGCAGAATTCAGTGAATTTGAGGAAGCAAGAATAAAAGATCCTTCCGGAGGTGAGAAGTTATCTTTTCTTAAAGATCTTCAGTTAAATGTGTTTATTGAGCTCGGAAGAACCCAAATGATAATTAAAGATATTCTTGAACTTGAAAGGGGATATGTTATCGAACTTGATAAACTTGCCAGCGAACCCGTGGATATCTTTGTCAACAACAAGAAGATAGCCGAAGGTGAAGTTGTGGTTATTGATAAGCATTTTGGTATTAGAATTACCAACCTTAATGAACACGCTCATCGGTTAAAAGGACTTTATTAATGTCTGTCCTTGAAATTGTCTCCGGCTTTCTGCCTTTGTTCTTAATTATCATCGCCCTCGGTGGCGTTCTTTTTCTTGTTAAGAAATTTGGATATAAATTTAAATTAAAAAATGTTCCTGCATTTAAAATTGAAACTATCGCTACAAAAATGATTATGCCCAAAAAATATATCTCTGTTGTAAATGTGCAGGATAAATTGCTTGTACTTGGCATAAGCGAACACTCAATTACTTTGCTTAAAGAAATTTCGGAAAATATTCCTATCGAAGGGGATAGTTTTTCAGAAATATTGAAGAAAAATATCGGGCTTAAATGAAAAAGTACCTCCTCATTTTTTTTCTGTTAACCTTGGTTTGCCAGGCTAATGCACAACAAAGTACTGTTATACCCTTTCCCAGAATTGGAATTGATGTGGGCACTGCAGATAAACCACAGGATGTATCTGTTACTCTGCAACTTCTCCTTTTGATGACAGTCCTTTCTTTGGCTCCCTCCATTCTCATAATGACTACTGCCTATCTTAGAATAATTATAGTATTTCATTTTCTCAAGACTGCGCTTGGTACTCCGCAAATGCCGCCCGGGCAGTTGTTGGCTGGTATTGCCATGTTTATCACTTTCTTTATTATGGCTCCTACCTGGAAACAATTAAATGATGATGCTTTAAAACCCCTTATGGATGGAAAAATTACTGTTCAAACTGCTTATGATAAAGGTATAGAGCCTGTCCGCACTTTTATGTTCAAACATGTTAGGGATGAGGATCTTGAATTATTTATCGGGTTGTCCAACATGCCCAAACCTAAAACCAGGACAGACCTTCCCACTTATATCGTTATACCTGCTTTTGCTCTCAGTGAATTAAGGGCTGGTTTTATAATAGGTTTTTTCTTATTCATACCCTTCCTGATGGTAGATATGATCGTTTCGAGTATTTTAATGTCTATGGGAATGATGATGCTTCCCCCAATGATGATTTCATTGCCATTCAAAATACTCCTTTTTATTCTTGTTGACGGGTGGAACTTAATTGTCGGATCTTTAGTAAGGAGCTTCGGATAATGACAGAAGAATTAGTTATAGAACTCTTAAAAGAAGTTTTTTATACATGCTTTGTAATACTTATTCCTATTCTGGGAACTTCTTTAATTGTTGGTATTTTTATTTCAATTTTCCAGGCTGCTACATCAATTCAGGAAATGACACTTACCTTCGTTCCCAAAATAATGTTAACAGCTTGTGTTTTGATTTTCTTGCTTCCCTGGATTATGGAAAAACTTATTTCTATTACACATAAATTCTTTACTATATTTATTACAATTGTTAAATGACTAATATTCTTGTTGGCGATTTCATTCTTCTTTTACTTGTATTTCTGAGAATTATTTCAGCATTTCTGGCTGCTCCTATATTTTCAGATGAATCTTTTCCTGCTGTCGCAAAAATATTTCTAGCATTTGTTATTTCATATATAGTCTTTTTAACAATTAAAGCTAACACGACTGCTTTTCAATTTAATATCTGGTGGCTATTTCTTAATGCAATTAAAGAAATTGCAACTGGTTTGGTTTTGGGCTTTTCTCTCAATTTCGTTTTCTCCGGAATACAATACGCTGGAACATTGATCGGATTTGATATGGGGCTTTCAATGGCCGAAGTTCTTAATCCCGGTTCTCAATCTCAGAATAATATTATTGGAGAAATATTATATTTCTCTGCAATCCTCATTTTTTTTATGATTAACGGACATCACTATTTGATCAGAGCTCTTGCACTCACATTCAAAGTGGTACCAATTGGTTCATTTACAATGTCCCTGCCCCTTCACCTCCTGCTTGTAAAAATGGCAGGATCGGTATTTATTATAGCAGTAAAAATAGCTTCTCCTATTATGGTATCATTTTTTCTTATTCACATTGCTGAGGGAATTATTGCAAAAGTAATTCCTCAAATGCAGGTGTTTTTTGTTACTCAGCCAATTAAAATCGGGGCCGGTTTGCTTCTTCTGGTTTCAATTGCCCCAATATATGTCTATGTAATCAAAAACCTGCTGAAAACTTGCGAGGATGACCTTTATTCAATTATTAAAGCGATGGCAACATAATGGCAGAATCTGACGGCCAGGAAAAATCCGAACAACCTTCGGATAAAAAATTAAATGAAGGCAGAGAAAAAGGGCAGGTTGCCAAGAGTATTGAAATTAACTCCCTTGCCGTATTCACAAGTGGTCTGTTTTTTATTTATTTTTCGAAAAATGTCCTCGGCAATAAATTAGCTGATTTTACAATAAAAACATTTTCCAATCTTGATAAACTAGACATTAACCAACAGATTTTCACTAATTTCCTTAAAGACACCGCTATATTTTTCTTTTCAGCAATTGCTCCCATAATTCTTGTTATTATGGCGGTTGGATTAATGTCTAATATTGCACAAGTGGGATTCAAATTTTCAATGAAAGCCCTCTCGCCGAAATTTACAAAAATGAATCCTTTGTCTAATATTAAAAAGATCTTCTTTTCCTCAAGATCATTAGTTGAATTACTTAAATCTTTAGTGAAATTGATTATTATTGGCTTTTTTTGTTATTCCGTTGTCCTTGATTTTTCCTTAAGCGCAACTAGATTGATTGATTTTTCAATCTCTGAAATTCTCACCTTCATGGTTGAAACTGCATTTACTCTAATCTGGAAGATTGCCCTCGTTTTTGCCATTATCGCAGCAGTCGACTTCATGTTCCAAAAATTTAAGTTTATGAAAGATATGAAGATGACTAAGCAGGAAGTCAAAGAGGAAACAAAATCGTCTGAGGGAGATCCTTTGATTAAATCAAGAATCAGAAAGATTCAGTATCAGATGGCACGTAGAAGGATGATAAGCGAGGTTCCTAAAGCTGATGTTGTTATAACTAATCCAACGCATTTTGCTGTTGCGTTAAAATATGATATGAACAATGATCCGGCGCCAAAAGTTATTGCCAAAGGCATGGATGAAGTTGCTTTTAGAATAAAAGAAATCGCCATTAAACATAACATCCCGGTGCATGAGGATAAAATATTAGCCAGAGCCCTCTATAAATTATGCGATGTAGGAGACCGAATACCACAGGACTTGTTCAAAGCAGTTGCAAAAATACTTGCTTATATATATAAGATAAAAACACAAAAAAAGAAAAAACAAATAGTTTAATTGAAAATATTTAGTAAAAATACTGACATCATTTTAGCTTTCTGCCTCATCTTTATGATAGGTCTGATGCTTATTCCGCTTCCAGCAGGATTGCTCGATTTCTTTCTTGCCATGAGTATCTCCTTGTCAGTTCTCATTCTTATTGTTTCCCTATATATTCAAAGCCCGCTTGAATTTTCAATGTTCCCCTCACTTCTTCTTGTTTTAACTCTGTTCAGGCTTTCTCTTAATATAAATTCAGCTAGACTTATTCTTATTGATGGTTATGCAGGAAAAGTTATTGAAACTTTTGGACAGTTTGTTGTATCTGGAAATTTTGTCGTTGGGTTTATTATTTTCATAATATTGGTCGTTATTCAATTTATAGTAATTATTAAGGGATCAGGCAGAATTTCTGAAGTAGCTGCCCGTTTTACACTTGATGCCATGCCTGGGAAACAAATGGCCATTGATGCAGATCTTAATTCAGGTGTCATAAATGAATCAGATGCTAGGGCAAGAAGGGAGAATATTTCAAGGGAAGCTGAATTTTACGGAGCTATGGATGGTGCAAGCAAATTTGTAAAAGGAGATGCTATAGCCGGATTATTAATTAATGGAATAAATATAATCGGCGGGTTTATTATCGGTGTTGCCCAAAAAGGAATGTCGTTTACTGAAGCTCTCCAGCATTATACTATTCTTACTATAGGAGACGGACTCGTTTCTCAGATTCCTGCTTTACTTATTTCTACGGCAGCTGGAATGGTCGTAACTCGCAGCGCTTCCGGTAGCTCCCTTGATTTTCAAATGAAAGCTCAGTTGTTTTCAAATCCACGTGTTTTAGGAACTGTATCAGCTACCGTTTTTCTGTTTGCATTTATGCCTGGAATGCCAGCGATTCCATTTGTTATTTTTGGGCTTGTATTGGGTACTAGTTCATTTATGGTGAAAAAAGGGAAAAAGGAAGTACTGGCGCTCCTTCCGGTAGAAAATGCTACCGCCGAACCATCAGATGATAAGGTTGAGCAGTATCTACAGGTCGATCCTATCGAAATTGAAATAGGTTATGGACTCATTAGTCTTGTTGATGAAAAATCTGGCGGTAACTTGTTCCATAAAATTTCATCTACAAGGAAATTTATTGCTCTGGAATATGGAATTCTGATTCCACCGGTCAGAGTTAGAGATAATTTGCAATTAAATCCAAATGAATATATAATTAAAATCAAAGGAAATATTGCTGCTCAATATGAAATATATCCGGATAGATATCTTGCAATGAACTCTATCCTTTCAAAGGAAAAACTAGATGGTATCCCGACAAAAGATCCGGCTTTTGATATGCCTGCATACTGGATTGCCCAAAACGAAAAAGATAGGGCTGAACTGTTGGAGTATACTGTAGTTGATTGTACATCCGTCCTTTCTACTCACCTTCAGGAAACTCTTAAGAGAAATTTTGATAAAATATTAACTAGGCAGGCCGTTAGACAACTTCTTGAGAATCTCAAAAAAGAATACCCTGCTGTTATTGAAGATATTAACCCTGATATCCTGCCGCTGGGATCAATACAAAAAGTTTTGCAGAATCTGTTGAAGGAATTTATCCCTGTTAAAGACCTCGTTCAGATTCTCGAATCATTAATCGACTACTCAAAAGTGACCAAGAATATTGATGTTTTGACTGAATATGTTAGACATGCTATTGGTGATACCATTTCAAATCTTTTTAAAGATCATAATGGCATAATACATGCTGCTATTCTGGATGAAAATATTGAGGCCAACATTACCAGAGCTTTGCAGAACCAGAAGGAATCTTCAATGAACCTTGGACTAAGTGGACCTGTTTTGAGGGAGCTGAATACCAACATTCAATCATGTATTGTGAAATTTAAAAACTTAGGTTATATTCCTGTGATTATTACTTCGGCAACCATACGTCCCTATTTCTATAGATTGATAAATTCGAGCTTTAGCGACGTTGCTGTTTTATCATACTCAGAACTCCCTTCAAATATCGAAATAGAATTTATAGATAAGATTGAGGTAGAAAATGCAGATTAAAAAATATACGGGATCTTCTTTGAAAGAAGCTTCAGATAAAATGAAATTGGAACTCGGTGATGAAGCAATTCTTTTGTCATCTAGATTATTGGAAAATTTACCAGGAAGAAAATTATTTGAAATAACGGCAGGTATTGAAGATTCTTATGACAAAGAGAATATTAAAAAAAGAAACACTCCGGAACTTTATGTTAATAAAAATATTAAAAAGGAATTAGCCGAAAAATTATCTATGGCTAAGAAGCATTCTATAAAACATGATGATAAAGAAAGTGAGGTAATGCCCCCCTCAACGAATAATTTGAAAAAATTAATTGAGCTCCTTTTTGACCATGAGCTTAACAAAAAAATAGTAACAACTGTTATTAATGAACTTAAAAAATACAAGGAATTTCTTCACCCTTCTAATATCGATAATTATGTGCTCTCTAGTTTATCGTCATTAGTCCCCACTCATAAATTTTCATTTACTCATGGTAAGAAGCCTCTTGTGGTTGCTTTAATAGGCCCCACTGGTGTGGGTAAAACCACCTGCATAGCCAAACTTGCTGCCATATCAAAAATAATACACAACCTAGATGTTGGGTTAATTTCCACCGATACCTACAGGCTTGGAGCTATTGACCAGCTTAAGATTTTTTCTGAGATTAGTAATATCGATATGTTGGTGGCTTATGAACCGGACGACATGCCAAAAGCTTATGAATCGTTCAGAAAAAAGAACATTATTTTTGTGGATACCGCAGGAAGGAGCCAGAAAAATTCCGACCAACTTGCTAAAACCGGTGAATTTCTCAAAGCTATTAATGTTGATGAGTCTTTCCTTGTTATGAGCGCTACCAGCGGAACAAGAACCCTTAATGATATTGTTGAAAGGTTTAAGCCTCTTAATCCCAAAGCCGCAATATTTACAAAGCTTGATGAAGCTGCTGCCTTCGGTAATATTATTAATATTGCTTCCGGTTATAACCTTCCGGTTGTTTATTTGTCGAATGGCCAGGTAATCCCTGATGACATAATATCTGCTAACGCTGATTTTATCGCCAATATTACTTATAAGGGCAGATTAACCTAATGAATGGTCAGGCACAAAGGTTAATTGATCTACAAGCTCAGTTCAGAAGTAAACCTGCCTGCACGGCGAATAATATTATCACTTTTTCCTCGGGTAAAGGTGGAACAGGGAAGACTTTCATTTCAATGAATCTTGCTTTTGCATTATCTTCAAAAAAAAAGATACTGCTTATTGATTTAGATATTAATCTGAGTAATGCCCACCTTCTTCTCAATGTTATCCCCGCTAAAACACTAGGACATTATCTAACACAGAAAGAGTTATTCGGAAATATTGTCACGAAATTTAATAATAACCTGCATTTTATCTTTGGTGACTCAGGTTCAGATTATAGAGGTGTGGATTTTGATGCTCTCTTTTCAAAGATTTATGATATTTCTTCTGAATATGATATGGTTTTAATTGATTTGGGTGCGGGTGTTAATTCTGATGTTCTAAAAACCATTAACTGTGCAAATGCTAATTGCATTGTTACAACTCCTGAAACTTCAGCTGTAATGGATGCATATGTTTTAATCAAACTCCTTTCAAAAAGCAACTATCCCGGAAAAAATATCATTATTGTTAATAGATGCATGGATAAGGAAAGTGGCAATACTGCTTTCCGAAATCTGGATACAGCTGCTTCACATTTTCTGAATAATAATTTGCTCCTTTTAGGTACTGTTCCATTTGATATTGAGGCCGCAAGGTCTTTGCAGGAACAATATATTCTATTCACCAGGCAAATCAATTCTCCTGCTAACCTTGCACTGGCTGATATAGCAGAAAAATTATTGGAAATCAATCACGTGGCCAATATTAGCCAAAGCTAATCTCCTTTTCCTTTCTAAATAAAACAATTGAAATCCTTTTTGCTGGTATAATTGTTGCCTTTTTAAATCTATGAGTAAGATAATATTAAATATAGGATTAATCGTTTTTTGTCTGGCACTTATATTTTTTGCCAGAATGGGCATTCCCTTTCAGGAGATATTACTCAGGTCATTACTTATATTCGTCATAACTACAATAATGTTCAACATTATTATGCTTTTCTTCCTGAGGTCTATAAACAAAACCTCATTCGAGAAAAATAAGAACTTATTAAAATCAAATTCCGGGAAATAAAAATATGGAAACAGCTGTATTGTGGAACCAATATAAAGTGGGGCCAAACTCTGAACTTAAGAAGATGATTGTTATAAGGTATCTTAAACTTGTTCATTATGTAATTCATAATTCCAAGTTTATAGACTATAACATTCTTGACGAAAGAGATTATTTCCAGTTTGGCATCGAAGGCTTAAGTGAAGCTATTGACAGATTTGATCCTGACTTCGGTACCAAATTTGAAACCTATGCGATTCAAAGAATAAGGGGAAAAATAATTGATGAACTGAGAAAGTTATCGATTAAACCGAGATCTCTATCTTCAGATCCAAATTGTGATGTGGTTTTCTCAAACGTCTCTCTTAATTCTCCGGTACATGAAGAAGACAATTACATGCTTTGTGAAATTCTCCCCAATGATTCAGAAATTCCTGACGTTACCCTTGAAAAAAATGAAGCAAAAGAAATGCTTATTAAAGCAATTAAAAAATTGGATGAAAGAGATAGACTTATCATTACTCTTTATTATTACGAAAATATGAATTATAAAGAAATTGCAAAAATTCTTGATATTACAGTATCAAGAGTTTCCCAAGTACATTCACGTATAATATCAATCTTAAAATCCAGTTTATTGTGTCTAAATGAGTATTGAAATCCAGGAAATAGAAAAGAAAAAGCAAAACTATTTCGGTTATTTGCAATGCATAAGAAATTTACCGTCTGTTCCTCTTATTGTATTTGAAGTCGCCAGGCTATTGGATAATCCAATGACAAGCGCTTCCGAGCTCGGGAAAATCATAAGTAATGATCAGGGACTTGTTGCAAAGGTCCTGACAATTGCTAATTCACCCCTATATGGTATTCCGAGAAGAGTATCTACTATCGAATTTGCCATTGTAATTCTTGGCTTTGATCATATAAAAAACATTGTGACTGCTCTTTCTATGTTTGAATCCTTTAAAAGTAAAAATGAAGCTAACTGGAATAAAAAATCTTATTGGCTTCATTCCATCTTTACTGCTACTGCCGCTAAAAGAATTTCCGATGAACTTGGTTATCCGAGATCTGGCGAAGCTTTTACCGCAGCTTTATTACATGACTTAGGTATTGCTGTAATTCAAAGATATTTTAATGATGAATTCTTGAAAATCTGCTCCCTCTCAGATGAACAGGAATTCAGGCATCTGAGTGCTGAAAAAAGCATAATGGGAATAACGCACCAGGAAATCGGACAGTTTTTGACCGACAAATGGAATCTGCCTCCGATTTTGGGAGAGGCAATCTTATACCACCATACTCCTTCGCAGGCTGACAATAATAAAGAACTTGCAGCAATTGTTCATCTGGCTGATTATATGACTCAACGATTCAGAATAGACGATTTTGGATGGGATAATAATTATCAACTGGACGAAGAGGTTATCAATATCTTAAACCTCGGGGACTTTTCTTATTTCAACAAATTTGTTGATAGTTGTGAAAAATTATTCAGAAACCAAATTGATTCACTAATAAAATAAAATTATGGCTTTATCAATACAACCAATTAATGTAAAAAGAGAGAAGACACAACTTGTTCTAATGAACATTTATAATCTTCCCCCCATTCCCAAAGTTATTTCTGAAGCACTTAGACTTTTTGAGAACAATAATACAAATGTTTCAGAAATAAATCGGGTGATCTCAAAAGACCAAAGCCTGGTTTCAAAAATTCTGTTGGTAGCTAATTCGCCTTTTTATGGTCTGCAAAGAAAGGTAACCTCAGTTGAATTTGCCATTTTAATTCTGGGATTTGCTGAGATAAAAAATATTATTTCTGTACTTTCATTAATCGAAGCATTCAAAAACAAGTCTGACGTTTATCTGAATCAAAAGACATTTTTTCTGCATTCGTTTTTAACTGGCACTTTGACCAAAAATATAGCGGAAAATCTGGGATTTCCGAATTCCAGCGAAGCCTTTGTTGCCGGATTTCTTCACGATATCGGAATTTCTATTATTCATAAGTTTTTCCATTCAAATTTTATAGCAATCTGTGATCTTGTCCAAACTGCCAATATATCCTATAACGAAGCCGAACTTGAAATACTCGGAATGACTCATGCACAAATTGGCAACTTCCTTGTAGACCGATGGAATTTTCCGGAAACTATTTGTGATGGAATTCTTAATCACCATAACCCCGAAAACTCTAAAAACAGCCAGGTACTTTCTTCCATAATTCATTTAGCAGATTATATGACCCAGGTGCTTGAAATGGGTAGCTTTTCGTGGGATAATAATTTGAGCTTTACAAGTAATTCCAAATTAATCTTCGGGTTTAAAAATGATGACGAGTTGACTAAATATATAGATAACTTCAAAAATTCAATTAAACAGCAGATAGAATCAGTGAGTAATATAGTTTGAGAGTTATTAAAAATAAAAATATCCAGTTTGAAGAATTCAATAACTATCTACCTATTCTGAATGGACAAATAAAAAAGAATGGACAATTCAGGATTGTTAGTAAAGATGATTTTCTTCCACAAGCAAATTCTGCTTATCCGAATTATCTCGACATAACAGCGGAATCTTCCGATATAGATGAATTAATCCGGACTACTTCAGGTTTTTTGAAAAAATATCTCGGCTCTTCTGAAATGGGGCTTTTTCTCTTTAATGAGGATAAGAGAAACTACTGCGAAGTAAATCAAGTTTCTACGGATATAAAATTATTTGTTTCCTCGGTTCATAAAGATGCTCTCATTGATTGGCTAATAGAAACCGGCAAACCTAAAATATTGCCCGATCCTAGCGAAGCCAAAATAAATGGAACTTCCACTAATTACCTTTTATACCATAGTCGTGAGGATATTAAGAAAAAATTAATTGTTTTTAAGCTTGATCAGGATATATCTGATAAAAAAGTAACAAATCATGCCGATACTCTTGAGACTATTTTCAGACTCTTTTTTATCAAATCCGAAAAGATGATTTTAGAGAAAGAATTAAAACTGTTGTATAATGAACTTCATTTATACCAGTCAAAGCTCTCAAACGATTTTAAGTTGTCGGCTATAGGAGAACTTACTTCGGGTATTGTTGAGGAAATTTTAACTCCCCTCCAAATAATTTTGAGCAATGCAGAATTCCTTAACTCAGATGACTCCAAAAACGCCAATAGCACTTTCATATTTAATATTAAGGATCAGGTAAAAAAAGTTGGGAATCTTGTAAACAGAGTTCTAAAATTCGCAAATGTTGAGGACTGCAAAGTAAGGCTGAATACTGTTAACATAAATGATATTCTGATAAGCTATTATCGTATGATTTCTTCTTCGCTTGAATCAGAAAAATATGAATGCATACTTAATCTCGATAGGAACGTCCCATCAATACTGTCAAATTCAGTTTACATAAATCAAATCCTTTCCAATGTTTTTTCGCTTATTAGAAATAGTGACAAGACAAATAGTGGAGGAATATTGATTCAGACAAAATACATGGATGAAAAAATCCAACTCAGAGTATTGTTAACTAAAAGACTAAAGGACCCGGAAAAAAACGATGAAATATGCCAGGAATATAAATTGTTAAAAAATCTTATGAGCAGGCATGAGGGAACTATTCTTTTGGAAAATGGTAAAAATTCCGGATCGACTTTAATATTAACATTTCCTCTCAAAAGGAGGGTTCGGCAATGAAGAAAGTATTATTTATAATTTTGATAATCTATATCCAAGTTAATGCTCAGACTTCTATAAACGATACCCTTTATTCATCAAAGGACACAATCAATGTCCATCAACTAGTTCAGGAACAAATAAGCAAGGTTCAGGAAAAGCAAAAAACAATTCCTGAAAAGTCTGTTGATATTGAACAGGATTGGGGAACTTCAAACAAACAAAATTTAAGCATTGCTACAAAAGATAATCTAAGTTCCGGACTGAAATATAAGTTCACCGCTATCCTTTTAGCAATGATAATTTCGATTGGTTATGTAATGCTAAAGAGAAAAAAAGCGCCTAAAAATAATAGCCCCCAAAAACCTAAGGAAAATATTTATTCTGTTAAAGCCGAAAAACCAATCAGAAGAGGAAGAAACGAATTATCAATTATTAGAGAAAATCTTAGGAAGAATGCAGTTTTTTTAAGCACGCATGATAGAGAAATATCAAAATCAGCAAAAGAATTAAAAATCGCAAAAGGCGAGCTATATCTTGCCGCAGAATTAAAATCCCTAGAATTGACCAAAATCGGAAGTAAAAAAACAAATTATGCGGAGATGATATGATTAAAGGAATTTATTATACCGGTAGGAGCCTCGAGAATAAAATCAGAAACATCGATGTAATAGCAAATAATATTGCCAATATAAATACGGTGGGATTTAAGAGGCAAGTTCCCTTTATTGAAGTTTTAAACTCCTCGGGAACCTCAACAATTAAACAGACTACAGATCATACTCAGGGCGAAATTGTTCAAACTTCTAATCCTCTTGATGTGGCGATTAAAGGAGATGGATATTTTACCATCCAAACTAATGAAGGTCCACAATTGACAAGGAGTGGTAAATTCAGCTTAGACAGTGATGGCTTTCTGATAAATGAACAGGGAAATAAAGTGCTTGGGAAAAATGGCGAAATAAACATATCGCAGAATATAATAAATGATAATGGAAAACTGTCTATATCAAAAAACGGCACTATCAGTATAGGGGAAAACGAAATTGATACTTTATTGATTCAAAAGAAAAACAACGCTGAAGAAAATGATAGAACATCCGGACTGAACTTCCAACCCGGGAATAATTCAACACTGGCCGATGAAAGTGAATATAATGTTTCCCAGGGATATCTGGAGGGATCAAATGTTAATCCCGTCATTGAAATGGAGTCCATGATTCAAAAAAACAAAGATTACGAAACAGCGTACAAAATTATGAATTTTCTTGATAAATCATTACAGAACGCAAACGAAATTGGTAAAACATAAGGAGTCCAAATGGCAACCCGAGCTTTAAGAACAGCAGCATCAGGGCTTTATGCTCAGCAGTTAAACGTAGAAGTAATATCAAATAATATAGCTAACGTTAATACTACAGGATTTAAGAAAAACAAGGCAGAGTTTCAGGATCTTATGTATCAGGAGGTCTCCATTAACCCCCTTTCAACAACAAATCCTGGCACCAAAGATGCCACATCTTCTACAATCCAGGTTGGTAATGGAGTAGCTCCATCTTCCTCACTGAAAATTTTTGCTCAGGGAGATATAACTGCTACAAACAACCAGTTCGATTTAGCTATACAGGGTGACGGCTTTTTTCAGGTAAAAAGAACAGATGGATCTTATGCGTATACCAGGGATGGCTCATTTCAGGTTAACGCTGAAGGAAAAGTTGTTACGGCTTCCGGATATGAACTTGATCCTGCCATTACAGTGGACCAAAGTGTGCAAAGTGTAACAATAGGAAAAGACGGTCAGGTAACTGGAAATACAGTTGGTGGCGGCTCAGAAAGTTTGGGACATTTAGAACTTGTTCGATTTATGAATCCGGCAGGTTTAAATGCTATAGGAAACAATATGTATGTGGAAACACCAGCATCGGGATCACCCATGGTTGGTAATCCCGGGGCAAATGGATATGGGGAAATTAACCAGGGCTATCTTGAGTCTTCCAATGTGGATATTGTTGAAGAAATGATTTCAATGATTACCGCACAGAGAGCATACGAAATAAATTCTAAAACTGTTAAGACGGTTGAGGAAATGATGACAATGGCAAATAATCTGAAAGGTAGTTAAAATGATATTGGCTTTAGTATTCAGTCTATTGTCATATGTTAATGCTCCTGGTGTAAAATTAACAGACGAAGTTGCATCTGTTCTTATGAGAACATATAGCGGATACAAATCAATAGAAATTGAATTTACTCAGCCTATTGGCGATTTCGAGTCAGTCACCCTCTCTTCTTCCAAAAGTATTTCTGTAAATAATAATATTGCTCTTGTACCCGTCAGGATAAATAAAAGAGGCATTATAACCGAGAAGTATATTTCCGCCAGAATCAAATTATTTAAAGAAGTATATATATGTGTCAGAGGAGTTGGTAGAAATAATCAACTACAGTCGGGTGATTGTAAGATTGATACAGTTGATGTAGCTTTATTCAAAAAGAAACCTGTTGAAACCAATGTTCCGATAACCACCTTTAAGTATAGAAACAATCTTCGTCCTGGTGAGATTCTTTTCAGCGAAGACCTAGTAAGAATGCCGGTTGTTATGAACGGGGATAGAATAACAGCCGAGTATAATCTAAATGGTGTTGTTGTTTCTTTTGAGGCAGTGGCTCGTCAGAATGGTGCAGAGGGAGACTGCATTATTATTATCTCCTCGGATAAAAAACAATTTAAAGCAAAAGTTATTAATAACTCCACTGTGGAGGTAATGGAATGAATTATATTAGAATTATTTTGATTATTTGGTTTGGTTTCACAGCTCTTAATGCTCAGGATATGAGGCAGAATTCACTGTTTTCTCTTTTCTCTGATCAAAAAGCCAACAAGATTGGCGATGCCGTTACTATTTTGGTTGTGGAATCATCCCAGGCATCTAATAATGCTCAAACTAATTCGGGTCGGACTAGTAAATTAAGTCTGACTGCGACTGGTACGCTGGGAAAGAATCCTATCCCAGGTGCGGATATTACCGCTGGTACAGATAATCAATTTACCGGCACCGGAACTACTACAACAACCGGGATGATTCAAACTAAAATTAGCGCTACAATTGATTCAGTTCTTCAGAATGGTAACCTGGTAATAAAGGGAAGTCGTAAAATAGCTATAAACGGAGAAGAACAGACTATTAAAATCAAAGGAATTGTCAGAACTTCTGACATTAATGCTGATAATTCTGTGCTCTCGTATAATATTTCGGAAGCTGAAATATCTTTTGAGGGTGATGGGATGATAAATGACAGCCAGCATCCCGGGTGGCTTACAAAATTTCTGCATTGGATATTTTAGAGGAAATATGAAAAAGATATTCCTGTTCCTTTTAATTGTAACAAATATTTATTCACAAAGAATTAAAGATATTGCTTATTTCAATACCAGTGATTCGAAACAAATTATTGGTTATGGCCTTCTAGTAGGGCTTGCTGGAACAGGTGATAGTTACCGCTCAACTTTTACGGTACAATCTATTACCAGCATGCTTAAAAGATTTGGGATTACAGTACCACAAGCAGATACGAAAATTAAGAATGTAGCAGCGGTGATAGTTACAGCAACTCTAAATTCATCATTAAAACCGGGAGCTAAATTTGATGTGAATGTTTCATCCCTAGGTGATGCATCTAGTCTTCTTGGCGGGACCCTATTAATGACCCCTTTGTCTGGAATAGATGGAAAAGTATATGCAATGTCCCAAGGTTCTATTTCTATAGGCGGATTTGATTTTAATACATCCACCGGCAGCAGGATGGCTAAAAATCATTCGTTAACCGGAAGGGTGCCGAATGGTGGAATATTGGAGCAGCCTTTAAAAGTGGAAAGTCCATCATCTTTGGATTTGGTATTATATCTGAAAAACCCAGATGCAACAACATCTATTAATATAACAAATGCTATTAATGCTAAGTTTGGTGATAAAACGGCCCTAGCAGTTGATGAATCTGAAGTTAAAGTTAAAATTCCCGCAAACAAGGCAGAAAACCAGGTCGCGTTTATTTCTGAACTCGAAGGAATTAAAGTTGAAGTTGATTTCCTTGCAAAGGTCGTACTTAATGAAAGAACGGGAACGATTGTAGCTGGAAGTAATGTTACAATAAAACCTGTAGTAATCTCGCATGGCGGTCTCAATCTGACAGTGAAGTCCAGTCCTTTTATTTCTCAACCCGGCCCATTTTCGAATGGACAAACTACGGTTGTTAATAACCTTGTTCCTTACGTTGTTCAGGATTCAACAAATACTGTTGTAATTAATGGCGCTTCAACGGTTCAGGAAGTTGCTTCTGCCTTGAATTCCTTAAAAGTTTCACCCAAAGATATCATCGAAATATTTCAGGCACTAAAAGAATCCGGCGCATTAATTGCGGAATTGGTAATTCTCTGATGAAAACATTGGAATTAAAAACTAGTAGCGATTTAAAGCACATAAATGCAACTCCAGAAATAAATAAAAATCTGGATGATGCAAAGAAGGTTAAATTAAAAAAAACCGCGAGGGATTTTGAAAGCCTTCTGACGTCAATGATGTTGAAGAGTATGACTTCAGACACAAAAGGGTTGTCTGGTAGCGAGGATAGCTATGGCGGGGATTATTTCGATTCTATTTTCCAGCAGCAAATGGCGACACAATTAAGTAAGGGGAAAGGAATTGGTATAGCGGAAATGTTATATAAGAAATTAACCGGCGAAGATTTGAACGCCCCCGCTGAAAAAACTGATGCAGCTGATCCAATTAAAATTGTTAGTGACCCGCAAATACATTCTGTCCAGCCCTCTGATTCCTCGTCTCAGAGAGTGAATAATTTCAATAATATCATTGATGAGGCATCCAAAACCTACGGTGTGGATAAAAATCTGATTAAATCTGTTATTCTTACAGAATCAGCCGGCAATGTCAAGGCCTCTTCTAAAGCAAATGCCAAAGGACTAATGCAGCTTATAGACTCTACCGCTAAAGACATGGGAGTTCAAAATGTGTGGGATCCAAGGGAAAATATACTTGGAGGGACTAAATATTTGTCAGGTCTTTTACGACAATATAATGGAAATGTGAAACTTGCTCTGGCAGCTTATAACGCCGGGCCAGGTGCTGTTGACAAATATAATGGAGTGCCACCTTTTGATGAAACAAAAAATTATGTTTCCAGAGTAATCGGATATTTCAATAATCTAAGTGTTAAAGTATGAAAGAATTAATTAATTTATTGGCGCAGCAGGAAGAAAACTTAATTTCCCTTCATGAAATAATTACTGACTACCAGAAAGCACTAATTGCAGGTGATCTCCATGGTATGGAACACTTACTGGATTCGGAACAGAAAAGATTATCTTCAATTCAGAATAACCTGGAGATTCAACAGAATTTAATAAAAGGAATTTCCGACAGAAACAACCTGAACCTTTCCCCATTTTCTATTAAAAAATTAGTTGATGCTCTTCCTTCAGGAGCAAAAGAGACAATTAAATTAAATAAGTTAATGAAATCATTAAAAATTTATGCTGGGCTAATATCTGAAAAAAACCGATTGAATGGATTACTAATAATTCACTCACGCAATTTTATAAAAGAGATAATCACCTCGTTAATTCACAATAATAAAAATATATTGGATAGAAAAATATAATGAGTCTAAGCAGTATTTTTGATATTTCGACAAGAAGTTTAGGGGTGTATCAGCAAGCACTTGAAGTCGCTTCAAATAATATCGCAAACTCTGGTAATGCGGATTATTCAAGGCAAAAAGCAAATTTAACAACTGAAACTCCTGAAGTGTCAGGAGGTTATGTTTGGGGCGCTGGAGTAAAAATTGCAGATATTACACGGACTAGGGATACATTTATAGATAATCAAATTAGATCAAATAATCCTAAAAATTCCGAAAGCAGTAACCGCAGCGTGTTAATGGGACAGATTGAAGATGCATATTCAGAACCATCTGATTCCGGTATCTCATCTCTGATGAATAATTTTTTCAATTCCTGGCAGCAATTATCTGTAACTCCGAATTCTACGGCGCTGAGACAAAATGTAGTCAGTTCCGCTCAAAGTTTATCTAACCAGGTTTCAAGTGTATTTTCTAGTTTAACCCAAACCAGATCTGATATTATGACTGACCTGAAAGCTAAGGTCGGCACACTTAATAATGATCTTAAACAAGTGCAGCAGCTTAATGCCCAGATTTTCCAGTCCACTTCTGCCGGACAAACTCCAAATGACTTACTTGACCAAAGAGATAAGGTCATTGACGATCTCAGCAATATGGGAAACATTACTGTAAGTTATGATAATAATAATTCTGCCACTGTTTCCATAGGTGGCGTTTTCGCGTGTGATAAGGAAAATGTTAATCAGTTTAGCGTTTCTGATAATAATGGACAGGCGACCCTTGTTTCAAAAGATAATGTTTCAGCTGTTCTGAATAGCGGCGATCTTTTTGCCGATACTGATATTTATTCAAATGAAATACCTAATGAATTAGCTTCATTGGATAAGACATTTTCAACATTTACTGCACAGGTAAATGCAGTTCACCAGAGTGGTACCAGTATTGAAAATCCTCCGAGTACCAATATTAATTTTTTTGACAGCTACAGTAGTGGAGTCCTGAAATTAAATCCGGCTATTGTATCTGACACTAATAAGATAGCTGTTTCCTCAGATGGAACCAGTGGCAATGGCGATATTGCTGTTAATATTGCTGATCTCTCAAGTAAAGCTCTGATTAATGGGCAAACCCTCCAGGATAATTATTCTTCTCTTATTAGTCAAATTGGAACAAAAAAGCAGTTTGCTGATCAATCTTTAACGGCAACAAGTTTGATTCAACAGCAGCTGGCTAATCAAAAATCTTCAACTTCAGGAGTTTCAGTTGATGAAGAAATGTCAAATATCCTAATGTACCAAAGATCTTACGAAGCATCTGCCAAAATGGTTAATGTGGCCAATGAATGTTTACAAACTTTAATAGCAATGGTGACTTAAAATGAGAGTTTCTGACGCAATGAGATCCAGCAATTTTCTTTATAACCTTAATATAACAAAGGTAAATGAAGATAAATTAAGAGAACAGATAAGTACACAGTCAAAAATAAACACACCCTCTGACGATCCTGCCGGAACGGCAAAACTGCTTAATTTGAACAATCAAATTGGGCAGACAAATATCTATGCTCAGAATGTCCAGGATGGTTTATCTTTTAACCAGGACACGAATACTGAAATGGAAAATATTCAGAATGAAGTTGTGAATGTTATGAGCAACCTGACCAGTGCACAGAACGCTGCAGTAAATGGAAATTTAAATTCCTTTGCTGACCAAATTGACTCCTCGTTAAGTCTAATTTTAGATTCTGCAAATTCTCAGAGCAACGGTAAATATATTTTTGGAGGCACAGACTTTTCAAACAAACCATACGCACTATCTTCCGATTCAACATCTGTACAAACACAGGTCAATACTTCGGGAGCACAATCAGTAAGAGTTTCGTCAAATTCAGTGCAGAAAATTAATATTACAGGTACAGAACTTTTTGGAACAATTATTAAACAAACGGGAACATTTGATTCATCTGCATCAAATGGGACAGTTACTAATAGTACAACAAAAGTATATGATAACTCAGGAAATGCATATGATCTGAATATGACTTACACAAAAACAGATACGGATACTTATTCTTTAACTTATGATATTAAAGATTCCACCGGGACATCGGTATACAGTACACCACCTGCTGCCAGCACTCTTAAATTTGATCCTACTAATAAGCGATTGGTTTCTATAGATAATAGCAGTAATACAAGTCTGAATGTAAAATCTCCGACTAATAATATTAATTTTAATCTAGATCTGTCTTCGGTTCAGGAAGGAACAACCCCGCAGGCTTTATCTGCTACTGCTAATCAAAAAACTGATATTTTCAATACTCTGGTTGCAATAAGAGACGAATTACGAAGCGGAACCCTGCCTACAGATGCACAGATACAAGCTGTAAGCGATTTTAATTCTCATATACTTGATAAACTAGCGGCTGTTGGTAACGCTTCTGACCAGCTTTCAAGCACAAATGACCTGTTAACTGCACATAAAACTGTTCTCACTACTATGGAATCTCAGGTGCAATCTGTTGATGTTGTCCAGGCAGTTACTGATCTGCAAAATCAGGATAATATTCTTCAAGAATCTCTAAAAGTTGCAGCCACAATTCTTCCTAAATCATTAATGGATTATATAACAACGTGAGTTACGTAGATAAGAAGTTTCTGAAATTCAGGTTTGGTACCATAAATGGCTTGTTGTTAGGTGTTTTTGCCATATTTGGTGCTTTTCTTTTTGAGGGGGGATCATTCAAAGCGTTGTTTTTATTTCCTGCGCTTATAATAGTATTTGGCGGGACATTTTCAGCTATTATTATCGGGTTCGGCTTTGAAAATTTCAGGAAGATTTTCAAATTAATCCGGATTAGTTATTTCTCCCATAATTATAACCTGATTAAACTAATAAACAATTTTGTAGAATTTTCGATAATAACCAGGAAAGAAGGTCTTCTTACAATTGAAAAAAAGATAAGCGAAGTTGATTATTTTTTCCCCCGCAAAATTCTGCGGTACCTTATGGATGGCACTGATGCTGAAGGAATTGAGAAACTCGCAGCTCTTGAAATGAAAGCCCTGCAGGATAGACATTTTATGAATATCCTCATCTTTTCCAAAATGGGAGGATATGCTCCTACAATGGGAATAATCGGTACAGTAATGGGGCTCATAATGACACTGGCAAATGCAGGAGCCGAACCAAGTTACTTAATTAAAAATATTGCTACTGCATTTATTGCGACTCTTTGGGGGGTATTTAGTGCTAATATTCTTTGGTTGCCAATTTCGGATAAATTAAAAAAATGTCACTTAGACGAGAAAAATATGATGGAGATTTCCCTGGAAGGAGTATTGGCTTTACTGAGCGGAGAAATCCCTTCAATAGTAAAGGCAAGATTAGTGTCAATGCTCCCTCAAAAAAATCAAATAGAAATGTTAAACATGTAAATGATTCTGATACTTTATTCCAGGAAGATTCCGATAAGGACAGATATCTAATAACTTATGCGGATCTGATAACTCTTTTACTTGGATTATTTATTATTTTATATGCAATATCAAATATTGATTTAAAGAAATACCAGAACTTTATTTCTGCCATCGGCAATACTTTCGGATCATCAAGGATGATAAATAGTGCTGGTGTTGGTTCAAAAGAAATTTCACCTCTTCATAACCTTAAAAGTGATATTGAATCAGTAACCAGGAGGTATGGTTATGATAAAGTAATTGAAGTCGAAGAAAATGAAAGAGGTGTTACAATTCATATTCTGGAAGATATCATATTCAAATCTGGCAGTGCTGATTTGAATGTGAGTTCTTTGGAAATCCTAGACCGTCTTGCGTCTATTCTGAAGGTGTTACCAAACGATATAAGAATTGAAGGACATTCCGATAATGTTCCTATTAATACAGCGGCGTATCCTTCAAATTGGCATTTGTCTGTATCTAGAGCTTTGAATACCGCATATTATTTAATTACACAGGAAAAATTATCTGCTGATAAAATATCAATAGTGGGTTATTCAGAATTTAAACCCCTAGCCTCTAATGGGACCGAAGAAGGGCGAAAACTTAATAGAAGAGTTGATTTAGTAATAATTAAAAAATAAAAAAAATGAATATAAGAACAAGAAAATTTGGCGAGATTGAATATGATTCAGATAAAATCATTTTCTTTGAATCAGGGTTACTTGGTTTTGAAAAGTTAAAAGAATATCTGTTAATAAAGACGGATACTGGTTTTTTTTATTGGCTTAATTCAATAGATGAACCCGAAATAGCATTCCCCTTGGTAGGTACCAGACTTCTTGACGTTGATTATTCGTCAGGAGAAGATTTTGAACCATTTGGAATTGTAAACCTAAACAATGATCCCCTGAAGATCGTAGTCAACCTGAAAGCGCCAGTATTTATCAATCAAAGTGAAAAAAAAGGTTTCCAAAAAATATTCGATTTAGAAGAATATAGCTTAAATTACAGCTTGTTCAGAGAATAATTTTTATAAGGTTTTATTTATGCTTATTCTAACAAGAAAAAAAGATGAAGAAATAATCATCAGTTCGGAAATTAGGATTAAAATTCTTTCAATTTCTGACACACAGGTAAAACTCGGAATTGTGGCCCCTGCAGATGTTCAGGTATACAGAGCTGAGGTTTTTGAAAAAATTAAGGAAGAGACTATTAGAGCCGCAAAACAAACTGAAGAAGTTGATATAGATGTCAGGAAGTTAAAAGTAAATAAACTCGGGAAGAAATAGTATGGATGAAGAAGAGAAAAAAACTATCCTTATCGTTGATGATTCGGAAATTATTTGTCAGAAGCTAAAAACTTTTTTTAATGACTTTAATATTGACGTTGTTACGTGTTCTAATGGTCTTGAAGGAATACAGAAAGCTGTTGAGGTTAAGCCCTGCATGATTATTTTAGACCTTCTTATGCCCGATTTTGATGGAATTAGAATGCTTAAAGTGATAAAAATATTAAATGACATCAAACATATTCCCGTAATTGTTATAAGCGCCAATACGGATAAAAGGAATGTCCTTGCCGCAATCGAAAGCGGGGCTGATAAGGTAATGACCAAACCACTTCATAAGGATATTATTATAAAAACCGTAAATGATGTTATGGGGCAGAATTTCCTAAAAATTTCAAAATATGCTTATCTTATTTCGGATAACGATACTATTGAAATGCGGAAGCATTTTATAAAAATGTTCCTTGCCTCATTTCAAAATAAGGATAAGGAGCTGATCGACAGTATAAGAAATAAGAACATTGAACAGGTCCAAATTATTATGCATGAATTGAAGGGAGCCGGGGGAACAATAGGATTTCCGAAACTCAGCGATATGAGCGCTGAAGTTGAATCCAAACTTCAGTATACTGATATTGACTGGACATATGTGAGTCTTAAATGCGAACAGATACTTAAACTGGTCAATGATATAAGTAAAATGAAAAATTAAAAAACATGATAATTATTATCGGTATTGCAGTAGTTGTTTTTGCGGTTATAACAGGATTTCTGATAGCCGGAGGAAATCTGTTATTATTGCTGCAGTATGCAGAATTTATCGTTATAGTGGGATCAGCCATCGGCGGACTTTTAATCTCTGCCCCCCCCAGTTTATTAAAGAAAATTATTAGTGAACTTCCTAAATTATTAAAACCGGACCATTATTCTAAGGAGGATTATTTATCACTACTGAAATCCTTTAATGATTTGTTTATTGTTGCTCAGAGAGATGGATTGTTATCCATTGAAAAACATATTGAAAGTCCTGAACAAAGTGAGATACTCTCCAAAAACCCTAGATTTATCAATAATACATTTCTGAAAAATTTCTTCTGCGATACTTTGAAGGTCATGCTATCTGGTGGTGTACCACCACATGAACTTGAAGGTTTAATGGATATAGAAATTGAAACCTTTGAAATTGAATCCAAACCAATAGCCGCTACAGTTGCAAGAATTGGAGATTCATTACCTGGATTAGGCATCGTGGCCGCAGTTTTAGGGATAATAATTACAATGAGTTCTATAGATCAGGGTGCTCAGGTAGTCGGCGAGCACGTAGCTGCGGCTCTTGTAGGAACATTCCTTGGCGTTCTTCTGGCATATGGATTTGTTAATCCCATTGCCGCTGCACTTGAGCATGATGCTGAAATGAAACTTCGTCTACTTGAAACTATTAAAGCCTGTGTAGTTGCATATGCCAAAGGAAATCCTCCCATTATCTCTGTTGAAATTGGAAGAAGGACAATATTTTCCGATACCCGCCCCTCATTTGCAGAATTAGAAAGCTATATCCGGTCAAAAGCCAATGTCGGAACTTAATAGATTTAATCCTATAATAGTAAAAAAGATTAAAAAACATTCCGGAAGTCACGGGGGTGCCTGGAAGGTTGCTTATGCTGATTTTGTTACTGCAATGATGGCATTGTTTATCGTTTTATGGGTTCTCGGTCAGGATAATGGTGTTAAAGAAGCGGTCGCTCATTATTTTAAAAATCCAGTTGGTTTTTCGAATGGGGGGAAAAATATCTTACAGGGACATTCGAAGGAAATATTGAGTCTTAGTTCCAGCGAAAGTAATGAAAAAAAAGAAAATGATAGGGAAGAGTTGAAAAAAATGGGGGAAAAAATTCTCTCTGAACTCTCGGGAAGTGCAGACTTTCATAATCTTATGGACCAGATAAAAGTTGAATTTGTTGATGAAGGAATGAGAATTGAATTAATTGATACCAAGAATAATGTTTTTTTTGAAATCGGCACGTCAACTTTAAAAGATCCTGCTAAGAAGATACTAGAAAAAATAACCCTTCAATTGATAAAAATTCCTAATATGATAGTGATAGAAGGCCATACTGATTCGCGTCCATATGGTGGAGTAAATCCCGGGTATTCCAATTTTGAACTTAGTTCCGACCGGGCGAACGATGCCAGGCGGATTATGGTGAGTGCTGGATTAAATACCAGCAGAATAGATGAAGTAAGAGGTTATGCCGATAAACGACTTAGAGATATTAATGACCCATATAGTACTATAAACAGAAGAATAAGTATAATTGTAAAATATAATAAATGAAAAACATCCTAATTGTTGAAGATGATCCTTTTACTCAGGATTTTTATAGTTTTCTATTAAAAAGGGCCGGATATAATTTAACAATTTTGGAAGATGGTGATGAAATAATTAGTAAATTACAATACGATGAATTTAATTTGATAATTATGGATTATAGTCTTAAAAATTCTTCAATTAATGGAACAAAAATTAACGGAATGCAGTTAACCAGGCATATTAAAAATACTATTTCAAAACACATACCCGTATTACTTATAACGGGTTTTGCTCCAGATAAAAAAAAGGATATGTTTTTAGAAGAAAGTCTTGCAGATGAATATATGTTAAAACCAATTACAGACTTTAATTTATTCCTGGATAAGATAAAAAGGCTGATTACTTAAATGGAAAAACACAAGATACTTATTGTTGAGGATGAGAAAGATACTCAGTTTATTCTAGATAAACTTCTTGTCAAGAATGGATATGAAACCAAGACCACATCTAATGGTGTAGAAGCTCTTAAGGTGCTTAAAGACTTTAACCCGGTTGTGATCCTAGCAGACTGGACAATGCCAGTTATGGATGGTTTGGAACTATGTAATATTCTAAAAAAAGATGAGTCTTTTAAATTAATCTATTTTATTATTCTTACTGCCCGCGCATCTTTAAAAGACAGGGTAACTGGTCTTGATATAGGGGCAGATGACTTTCTTGTTAAACCTGTTGAAAATCAGGAGTTGTTGGCAAGAATAAGAACCGGTATTAGAATTAATATCCTGCAAAATGAATTGAAAAGCTTTGAACATAACAAGGCTATTGTAGAAATGGCATGTACCATAGGGCACAAAATCAACAATCCTCTGAGCAGCTTGATTATGGCGGTAAAAAATCTTCAGGAAGATTTGAAGTCTATTAAGAAATATGACCAAAATGAAGATATTCAGATTATTGAAGAATCAATTGAAAGAATTAAAAAACTGGCAGAAGACCTCGTCCATATTGAGAATCCCACAATAATAAATTACACTTCTGAAAATAAAATGATAAAGTTAGATTGACCGACTCAATTATTTCGCTGTTTTTACGATAATAAACCGTAAAAACAATGTTAAATAAAATTTCAAATATTGCCCTTCAGAGTAATGTTTCAAAGGAAAATCTTTCCTGGACGAAACACATTAGAGAAAGTTCCTCCTTACATGAGTCTTCAATAGATTCAGCTTCCTTTTCCCCCGCGATGGAGTTCCTAAAAGTTCTTGAATGGAATAATTATAAAATGGAATATCCTGCAAAAAATAAACTTAGTCTGAAATTCACAATTGAGGGACTTGAATTCAACACAAATTTTAATACAGACACGCTTGACACACTATCTATAATCAATTATGAGGTTTATAAAAGGGAAATTTCCGGTGAATGTGCCGCATTTTTCCGAGTCAAGTTAAATCGGTCAGGGGTTACCGAAACACCAGTAAAAAGAAAACTGAAGGGGCTTCATGAATTATTTCAACAAATTTCTGAATATAAAAATGATATCAGTGAAGAACTTATTAATGAAAGCAGTTTCCTTAATAGCATCGTATCCGGTATCGCTCAAAATATAAATTCTGATTTTTCTTTCATCAACAACTCACTGATTTTTTTCTTGACTAAATTACTGAAGATAAATATAAATAAGGAAAATTTGCTTTATCCGAGTGAAGAGGATTTTTTTGTGTTGTTAAAAGTTAAAATAAAAAAGCGGGAATAATGAACAAAAACCTTGTGGAATTTGGTTCGGAAAATAGTATTGAATATCTGGATGGAAACCCGTTGGCAGTAATAAATGACAAATTAATTATTATCTATGCTAACAAAATGTTCACCTCCCAATTCAAACTTGGAAGATACAACTCGGTAAAGGATATAGAGTCTGAGCCCGAATTGGCGTCGATATTGGAATTACTTTCTGCTAATAATTATGATAATCTGTCTTTCGAGATATTTTGCAAAAAGAACACCCAGTTTGAGGGAAATCTTTTTAACGTTTTTATCGAAAAGCTGATAATAATGGAGAGTGAATTCTATTTTCTTCTTTTTAAATCACTTAAAGAGAATCATAGGATTGAAAGAAAAATAGATAATCTTTATAACACTATCGAACAGGGAGATATTCCTGTAATACTTATTGATGAAAGGAGAAGAATCAATTATATTTCTCAATCTTTCGAAGATATCTTAAAGTGCAATATCGATTCACTTTATAATTCCGGGCTATGTACTGCATTCCGTGATTACCTTGATCAGGATGATGAACTTTCCATTGAACAATGTCTTCAAAATAATCTTCACTGGTCGAAAATAATAAATGTTTCTAACGGCTCCGAAAAATATTATGAACTTAAATTAAAACCACTTTCTCAAAAAAAGAGCCCTTTAGAAAATTACATATTGACTGCAATTGATGTTACTTCCCTAGTGCAGAAAAATGGTATTATAAAAAAATCAGAGCTTCAACTTAGGTCTATAATCAACAATATATCTGACCTGCTTCTTGTGGTTATTAAAAAAGATGATGTTTTTCTTTTTGATAACGCAAATGAAAACTTTTGTGATATTTTTGATATTATCCGAGAAAGATGTTACAGAAAAAATATTCTGGAAATCTTTAAAGATGAGTTCCTAAATGAATTGTTACCTGCATTCAAAACGATAGATGTAAAAAACGCGGATCATGATGAATTTATGTTTAATAAAAGTGGAAGAAATTATTCCGCCAAAATCACTTTTATTCATAATCTTTTTGAAAACGAAATAATATATATAGTATCCCTCAGGGATGTAACTAAACAGGTCGAATTTCAGGAACAGCTCAAAAAAGCATATGAAAAGGAAATACAGTTAAATAAATTAAAAACTATTTTCCTAGAAAATATGTCACATGAGATAAGAACTCCTTTCTATGCAATAGTCGGTTACTCTGATATCATTAATGAATGTCTCCAGACGGGAGAGGTTGAGGAAATAAAAGATCTGTCTGTTTCCATAAAAGATGTGCTTCATAGGATATTGAATCTGTTTACAGATATAGTCGAAGTCTCGCAAATCGAATCGGGGGAAATAAATCTTGAAAAAGAAATTATTAACTGCTCCAGTGTATTGAACAGTGTTTATAATAAAAGACTGGATGAAGCAAAGTTGAAAAACTTACAGTTTGTTTTTGATAGACCGGAACAACCCATCTATTTTGAGACTGATTGGATAAAATTTGAAAAAATTATTAGTGCGTTAGTTGATAATAGCATTAAAAATACTGATAAGGGGGAAATTATTATTTCTGTCTCCGGAAAGGATGGTGAGATTGAAATTAATATTAGGGATACAGGAAAAGGTCTTGATGAACTTGAAATTCCTCGTCTGCTTGAACCTTTTGAACAAAATGAGAACGGTTATACAAGAACAACTCAGGGTGCAGGGCTTGGCCTAACTATTGCGTCAAAACTCACAATCGTTCTTGGCGGAAAATTTGAGATAAGAAGTAAACTTAACGAAGGAACTAATATTAAATTGACTTTTCCCCTTGAAAATTCCACTGTATTCAAAGAATAATGTAGAGTACTATAACCGTTAATTGTTTTCCAAATTTTTAGTTGAATCTTCATTTCCTTGTTCCGGTTACCCTTCTAATAAACGCATTGAATATTAATTCTACTGTTCAACATTAGTCTCCACAATAAAAACTCTAAAATATCTGATTTACGAAAGGGGGTAGAAATGCGAAGGTAAAATCGTCATCGATTATTTTTTTAACATAAAAAACAATATTTTTATACTCGTTTTTACTTAAATTTGAAACAAGATTCTTTACTAAAATAAACATGATATTTATCCCATTAACTAAGGCCATTATATGTTAAGCAAACTATTACCCAAAGAAGAACGATATTTTGAGGATTTTAAGGATAGTATTTCCTATATCCAGGAGATCGCAAAATTAACGAATTCATTTTTTGCTGCTGATTCCTACGACAAGGATATCTATCTTAAATTAAAACCACTTGAACATCGCTGCGATGATATTACTTCGCAAGTAATTAAAAGATTAAATAAAACATTTATAACTCCATTAGACAGGGAAGATATATTTTCTTTGATTAAAAAGATTAACAGTATCGGTGATATTTTGGTTGGGGCCGCCTTAAGAGTTGAAATGTACAATCTTACTGAGAAAGTTGATGGTGCTGATAAACTAGCCGCAATTGTACTTCAGCAATCAAGGGAGCTAGAATTGGCGCTCCAGGATCTGAAACACAAAAGCAGCCAGATAAATGAGTGCAAAGCGGTTCAGGATCTTGAAACAGAAGCCGATCATATATACAGAGTTGCATTGAAAAATTTATTTATTGAAGAAAAGGACCCGTTAACTTTAATAAAGAAAAAAGAAATACTCGAAATGCTCGAGGAAGCATCTGATAAATGTCAGTCGACTGCTAATGTTATAATACAAATACTTATCAAAAACTCATAATAGAAGCATTTCAAAAATGATCACTTTAGTAATAATTATTCTTCTTGCTCTGGGTTTTGACTACATAAATGGATTTCATGATGCTGCAAATTCAATTGCAACAGTCGTCTCTACCAGAGTTTTATCTCCGCGATTTGCAGTTATTTGGGCTGCGTTTTTTAATTTCATTGCATTTGAGATTCTTGGATTACATGTGGCCTCTACAATAGGGAAAGGGTTAATTCATTCTGATGTCATCGACCTTACAGTAATTGGCACTGGTCTTGTTGCCGCAATTATCTGGAATCTGATAACCTGGTGGTATGGAATTCCTTCAAGCTCTTCACATACTTTAGTTGGCGGACTTGTTGGCGCCGCAATTGCAAAAGCAGGAATGGGTGCCATTTTTATGGAAGAAGTTTTAAAGATTATTGCTTTTATTGTGCTTGCACCCCTTATCGGGATTGTTGTTTCTATGGTATTTGTAATAATAGTGATTAATATTTGCAAGAAGATGTCCCCCTCCAAAGTTGATGGTAGATTCAGAAGACTTCAGTTGATATCTTCTGCCGCATATAGTCTTGGTCATGGTTCTAATGACGCACAGAAAATGATGGGTGTCATTTTTATAGCAATAGTATCAAGCGGCTATTTGAAAATTACGGATACAATTCCCCTATGGATAGTTCTTTCGTGTCAGGCGGCAATTGCTTTGGGTACATTATCCGGAGGCTGGAGAATTGTAAAAACCATGGGACAAAAAATTACAAAAATTAGGCCTTTTGAAGGTTTTGCTGCTGAAACTGCAGGATCTTTAACATTATTTGGAACGGCTCTTTTGGGTATCCCGGTAAGCACAACTCATACAATTACGGGTTGTATAATCGGAGTTGGCATGATAAAAAGATTATCAGCCGTGAAATGGAAGGTGACTTTAAATCTGGTCTGGTCATGGATTATTACAATTCCCGCAACCGGTTTAGCTGCTGCATTATTGTATTGGGGTGTTGTTCATTTCACTAAATAGAATGGATTGATGGGGGTAAGGAAAAAGGAGAAAGGAAAAAAGGAGAAACAACGGTAACTGACTGAAGGGAGAGATTTTTTCGTATAAAAGCAGAAAGATTTATCAGTCAAAGACTTTTCGAAATAAAAGAATTTGGGAATGGCTTTTCGCCTTTCCCGATAAATCGGGGCAAGCGCACGGAATCACAAATTAAAATATCTCCATTATTAAAAGTTTCAAGGAAAACCTCTAAGGTGATGGTTAGCAGTTTATGTTATAAAGAAGTATCATGTCAGTATCATTTATGTCTCAAAAGCTGTTAAAAAGCTGTTCAAAACCTGTTGCAGAGTTGTTCGACTCCCCTCCCTTGTGCTTTGAAATAATTAAGAGTTTTCCAGAGTTGAGGAGAGAGATGAGTATATCGCAGGGAACCACAATAAGAAAAGTAGCCCTCTACCATTTATACATCCCGATGTCTGTTTTCATGCACGTAACGGCTGGTGCATGAAACCAGGGAGGGGATTCAGGTACCGGTCCGAATTATTAAGAAAAAAAAGATAGCCTCTATTAATTAATAGCCTGGAAATTGGGATTTTGCCAAAAGCTACAGGAAATGGCAAAAATTGAAAGCTAACTAATGCCCTATACTTATTAATAACAAAATTGGCAATTTTTTGCCGTTTTCGGCCTTAAGAGAAGGGGGTGCGGCAAAAAAACAGGGGTTTTGTTATTTATATAGAGCAGGCCTAAATGTTTATTAAAAAAAAGCAGGCCCCTACATATAATTACCAAAAAGGGAGGTTTTTTACCGTTTAAGGCCTTGGGGGCGGGGAGATGCGGTAAAAAAGGGACTTTGGGAATACAAATATTTTTATTCACGCTCTTGCGTTTTACAAAATTAGGTATTATTTTTGAACCATCGTTCATTTATGATAATATGAGAAACAAAGAAGGAAATAAGGAAGTTGATATTCAGGAAGCTGCAATAAAAGTATTTGCAAAGTTCGGGTATCATAATTCAGGGATCAATCAAATTGCTAAGGAAGCAGGAATTGCCTCCGGCAGCATATATCTTTATTATAAAAATAAAGAAGAGGTACTTGCCAATATATTCAGTAAAGTCTGGGAACAACTGCATAATGAAATTACAAAGATAAGCGAAAGGAAAGATCTTTCCTCGATAGACAAAATTGAATACCTTATTGATGTAATTTTTGATATATTCTCAATAAACCCATCTCTGGCAACTGTTTTTGTGAACGAGCAGATTCACCTTCGCAAAGAAACCTCCCTTTTTATGAAATATTATGAGAGTTTTTTCAGGAAGGGGGAGGAGATAATTGAAGAAGGGATTAAAAGCGGCACCATTAACGAAAATATAGATGTTAAAACTTTTAAGTTTTTTCTTTTAGGCGGGATGAGATATCTGCTTGAAAACTGGGCGAGAGATGTGAAGAACTTCCCGTTGACAACGCTACGTCAGAATGTGAAGCTTATAATTAAGAAAGGGATTCTCAAGTAAAAATTTTTAACCAAATAATGAACCGCAATTCATTTAAGATATAAAGTAATGAAAAAACAAATACTAATATGGCTGATATTAACCTGCGGATTTGCAGCTGCACAACAGCTATCTTTGGAAACTGCCGTAGAAACGGCTCTACAGAACAACAATCAAATTAAGCAGTATAATGAAAAATATGAGCAGAAGAAGTTTGAAGATTTAAGTTCATGGGGAAACTTTCTTCCGAAAATTTCTGTTACAAGTTCATACAATCATATGAATGATCCACTTAATTTTGATTTGAGTCCGGTAAGAGATGTAATTATGACTCTGCAGGCAAAAAATCAGACTGAATTTGCTAATGTCTATTCACTTCTGCAGGGGAAACCACAATTGACCGACCAGCAAAGGGCCGCACTTTTGCAGGGTTATTATGGTCAGTTGGATAATGCACTTCCTCCATTCATCGAAAATTTTAAGAAACAGGAATTTGGTACGGCAACCATTACGGGAGTTCAGCCAATTTTTATAGGCGGTAAACTTCTTGCAGCAAAGAAGTATTCGGCGGATGAAAAAACATCCTCAGGTTTGGAGCTTCAAAAAACGAAGAACGAGATAATAGAAGAAGTAGTGGATAATTATTTAACAGTTATTCTTGTTAAAGAAATAATTTCTACCCGCGAAACAGTTCTTGAAGGGATGAGGCAACACGAACAAAAAGCCGCTCGTTTACTTAAGGAAGGGCTTATAGCAAATTACAATTATCTCAGAGCAAAAGTCGCAGTTGCAGATGCAGAGAGAAATCTATTTGATGATAGAAACAAATATGATTTAGCGCTCATGAATTTAAGGACAACCATGGATGTCCCGCAGGATTATCCAATCCTGATAAACGAAAATCTTACTTTCAATGAAGGTTTTGATTCACTTGATATCTTTAAGAATTCAATGGATCAGTCACAACCCATATTAAAAATATTAGAACTAAAGAGAGATGAAGCAAACCAGAAATACAAAGTTGAGTTTTCAAAATTGCTGCCTCAGGTAGCAGCTTTTGGACAATATGAAATGCTTCCGCAGTACCTGTCAACACTTGAACCAAGATGGACGGTCGGGATACAGGCTAGTTTGAATATTTTTAATGGTTTCCAAGATTATTTGAGACTTCAGTCAGCATCCCACCTGGAACAGGAAGTTAAATATCTCCAGGCAGATACGCACAATAAATTGGAATTGCTTCTGAATAAAAATTATAAAGATGCGGCCAACGCCAAAGAGCGTTACCTAAAACTAAATGAAGCGATAAGTATGGCAGAAGAAAATTTAAGGTTAAACGATAAAAGGTTTGAGACAGGATTAGGTACTTCACTTGAAGTTATAGATGCTGAACTTTCACTGGAGAAAGATCTTATTGAAAGCAAACTTTCATTGTTTGAGTATTATCAGAAATTAGGTGCGCTTTATACAACTGCGGGAAACCCGAATGAAATTATTAAAATCTGGCAAAAGGATAAGAGGTAAGAAATGAAATTGAATAAAAAATATCTGTTGTTTTTAGTCCCGGCAATTATAGCTATCGCCGGAATAATCATTCTGATATCTGCAGGTAATGACAATAGTTCCATGATGATTACCGGTGTAGTTGAAGCTTCTGATGTAGATGTATCTTCCAAAATTCCCGGGAGATTGGATTCAGTGTACTTCAAAGAGGGGGACATTATAAAAAAGGGAGATATCATAGCCAAACTGGAAAGCAAAGAGATGGATGCTAAAGTTGGACAGGCAAGGGGACTATATGAAACTGCTGAATTTAAATATAAAATGACACAGAATGGTGCACGTCCAGAAGAAAAGAGTGCAGTCGAGAAACAATACCTGCAGGCTAAATACCAATTCGATCTGGCTGACAAAACATGGAAACGGATGATGAGTCTGTACAAGGATAGTCTGCTATCTGCTCAGGAAAAAGATCAATATGAATTTCAATTCAAAGCAGCTAAAGAACAAATGGAAGCTGCAAAAGCAAAATATGATATGGTTCTTTCAGGTGCCAGGTTTGAAGAAGTTAAAATGGCTGAAGGATTATTTCACCAGGGGGAAAATGGATTGAATGAAGCACTTGCTTATGCACAGGAGTTATATCTTAAAAGTCCCATTGACGGTGAACTTCAGAAAAAAATATCAGATGTAGGTGAAATTATTTCTGCCGGTTATCCTGTATTCACAATTATTAATCCAGACGATATATGGGTTACTATTCAGATTAAGGAAGACCTTATGAGTAAAATCTCTAAAGGGAAGGCTTTCACGGGTGCAGTTCCGGCTTTGGGGAATAAGGAGTTTCAATTTGATGTAAGCTATATTTCTCCAATGGGCGATTTTGCCAACTGGAAGCCGACAAATCAGAAAGGAGATTTTGATATAAAGACTTTTGAAGTAAGGCTAAGGAGCAAAAATAAAATTGAAGGTCTGCGTTCAGGAATGTCGGTTAATATTAAACTTTAAGAAAAATGATTAACAATTCTCCTGTACTCAGGGTAATAAAAAGAGAATTTGATATTATTCTCAAAAAGAAACCACTTGTGCTGCTTTCGTTGGCAGCGCCGGTTCTTTTCTTTTTGTTGTTTGCTTTGATATTTAAAAATGGTGTTCTCAGAGATATACCTATTGCAATCTATGATGAAGATAATAGTACATTATCACTTCTTATTACGCGATATGTTGAATCGACCGGTTCAATGGCTATAGTAAAATA
>Ga0182027_10001736_pt1 | contig 35949 bp, 28 predicted proteins | sample 712E1DmetaG_FD_121300 | JGI IMG/M metagenome (GOLD analysis project Ga0182027, IMG submission 121300) | Permafrost microbial communities from Stordalen Mire, Sweden - 712E1D metaG (Illumina Assembly) | ecosystem: Environmental > Terrestrial > Soil > Wetlands > Permafrost | place: Sweden...
AAGGCGGTCGCCATTTTCAACGCAAAAACCGTAATAAAAATAATTGTTGGTTTGGTTATAAAGCGTAATGTGCAGGTGGGAAGTGGGTATGATCTGCGCCGTTTGGGCATAGATCAACTCAAGGACATCATCAAAGGTCAGGGTCACATTGACGCCCTGGGAAACGCGGGTCAGGGCATTCATTTCCTGTACGCGTTGCTCAAGGTTGGCGACCGTCTGAATACGCTGGATGGCAACCGAGGACTGGTCGCACAGGTTTTCCAGAAAGCTCAGATCGCGGGGCGTATAGGGCTGTCCAATAAAACGCGCTCCCAGGGCCAGCCAGCCGGTAGGTTTTCCATCACCAGACAGTGCAATAAAGAGGCGCGCTCCCAATAAGGCCAGCCGCGTTTGCTCAACCTTCAAATTTTCAGGCAGGGAGGTCTCGTCCAGATATAGAGGTAATCGTTCCGAACCAAAATATTGTGCGAGGGCGCCGCTGGCCGAGAAGCGGATATCGGTGCTGGGGTGTCCGTCTTCATCGAGTTGGGATATATATTGATCGTTAAGCGGATCATACACGTAAATGTGCAGGCGGTCCGGCCCGAGTGTGGTGTTGATCTGTCTGCGCAGAATTTGGCCAATCACGTTCACGTCGAGTGCGCTGTTCAAGTCTCGTGTGAAAATTTGAATGTTCTCAGCGTATGCGCGCCGGCCTCGGAAGAAGGCGGCATCCACAAAACTTTGCACTTGAACCCTCAGCGGATCAAGGGAAATTGCGATGACAAAAACCAATCCGCCCACCCAGATCGGATTCGAGGCTGGCATGGCTGCTTTGAAGATCAGACTCAATCCGCTGACCAGCAAGGCATATCCTCCCACGATCAAAACGGTCAGGAGCACATAAATGACTCCCTGGCGCACCCAATCATCCGTGCGCAGGAAACGGAATCGCAGGATGGTGTAACCCAGGGTTAATGGGAAAAAAATGATGGGGATAAGTAAATAAGGTGAAAATTCGAAAAGATGAAAAAGCGTACCGAGAAGCCAAATTGTGAGAGGACCCAGCGCGAACACGGCTCCTGTCAGGATCGTGCGCGCTTGGGCTTTGATTACGGGCGAAGGTGCCGCAATACTATAATAAACGTTGAATAGAATATAGGTGAGACTGGATAAGCCAACGAAAATGTAAAGGTATTGCCAGGCCGGAATATAGCTGGTGGGTTGGGCGAAATTGAATAAGGTCGTATAGGCATACCCGCAAAGGATCAGTGCAATGACGTAACCTGCCCAGCGCAGATAAGAACGGTGAACGATAAAACCGGCTTCCTGCGGAAAAGCCAATACAAGATCCACTAATGCACCACCCCCTATTGCCAGGCTTAGAGTCCAGAAATAAGTCAAACTATGGGTGGTATACAGGTCGAAGAGCGAGCCGGCGCCCATGCTGAATGAAGATGCGAACAGGGCAAATGCGCGTCCGGCGGTTTCTCTTCGGCGGATGGCAAATATCCAAATGCTTAGGACAAGAAATACCAGGCTTAATGAAATCGGGATGATGTAATACGTGATCCGATCCTGGAGTGGAAAAGTGTTCAGCGTAACGTTATAAGTTTTCTGGACCCCATCGGCGGAACGAACGATCACGGGGATTTGATCGCCGGGCTGAAAACTACTCAGGATGCGTTGAACTTCGACCGTGCTGTGAACTGCCTGACCGTTGACCGAAATGAGCTGGTCACCCAGTTTTATGCCCTGATTACGGAGATCCCAGGACGAATCTGGCCCGCTGGGAACCACACCGTTGAATACCATGGTATGTTCGTAGAATGCGCCGATGAAGGGAAAACTCGTCCACCAATTGGCTAGGAAAAGCGCAGTGATAAAGGTCGCGACTGCCACCAATTGATAGACGAACGTGATGCCTTGCAGGGCTTGGTTGAGGAAGGTATTTGAACGGTTAGCGAATGTCATGGCAAAATGGACCGGGAGAAAACTTGTTATATTTTATGCGGGTTATACCAGGAAAAATATGGTACTTTCATGACAAAGCCATGAATCGGCGGCGGGGCAGACCTTCAATTTCCGCCCCGCCTTCTGGAACTAAATATCGAGATTTCTCACGTATTTTGCATGGGTCTGGATGAACCGTTTTCGTGGATCCACCGCATCGCCCATGAGCATATCGAAGGTGCGGTCGGCCTCCGCCGCATCATCCACTGTGACGAGGAGCAGGGTTCGGTTATCCGGGTTCATCGTTGTCTCCCACAACTGCATTGGGTTCATTTCGCCGAGACCTTTATACCGCTGGATATTCGCCTTGTCGTTCCCAATCTCCTTGACCAATTTATCTTTTTCCTGGTCGCTATAAGCGTACTTGACCTGATTTTTGTGGGCCACACGGTAAAGCGGAGGCTGGGCAATGTAAAGGTGGCCGTCTTCGAATAAGTGCGGCATGTAGCGGAAGAAAAATGTCAGCAGCAGGGTTCGGATATGACTGCCGTCCACATCCGCATCGGTCATGGTGATGATGCGTCCATAGCGCAAGCCTTCTATATCGAAATTATCGCCGATGCCGGTGCCGAGTGCGGAGATTAATGCCTTGATTTCATTGCTCGATAGAATCTTGTCGAGACGGGCACGTTCGGTGTTCATGATCTTGCCGCGCAATGGAAGAATGGCTTGGAAATGACGGTCGCGTCCCTGCTTGGCAGAACCGCCAGCCGAATCGCCTTCCACGATGTACAACTCCGTCTTGGACGAATCGCGTTCGGAGCAATCAGCCAATTTGCCGGGCAATGTTAGGGATTCAAGCGCCGATTTGCGAATGACCAAATCGCGCGCTTTGCGTGCCGCGTCGCGGGCGCGGGCCGAAGTCAGACACTTGGCGATGATCGATTTTGCAGCCTGCGGATTCTCGTCAAGGAAGGTTGCGAAAGATTCACCCACGATCTGCTGAACGTAGGTTTGCACTTCGGGATTCATAAGCTTGACTTTGGTTTGCGATTCGAATTGCGGATCGGGATGCTTGACCGAAACAATGGCGGTCAGCCCCTCGCGCGTATCATCTCCGGAAAAATTCGGATCGGCATCCTTGAGCAGGCCATTCTTGCGCGCATAATCGTTGACCACGCGCGTCACGGCCGAACGCAGGCCGGTCAGATGCGTGCCGCCATCTATGGTGTTGATCGTATTGGCGAACGAATAAACGGATTCGGTGTACGCGTCGGTATATTGAATGGCGGCCTCGATGCCGATGCCTTCCATATCCTTCTCAACATACACCACCGGATGAAGATTCTCGCGGTTGCGATTCAAATAGCGGACGAAGGAAGTGATGCCGCCCTCGAAATAAAACGTCATTTGGCGGTCCGTGCGCTCATCCAAAAAGTGGATCATCACCCCGCGCGTGACAAATGCCATTTCTCGGAACCGTTGAACCAGCGTATCGAAGCGGAAATCCATTTCCTCTTTGAAGATTTGTGGATCATACTTGAACGTGGTTCTGGTCCCATGTTCACCGGCTGTTGCCTTCCCGATCACTTTCACTGGAGCTTTGGGGTAACCGCGTTCGTAACGCTGGAAATGAACCTGTCCATCCAGCCGCACTTCAACTTCACACCACTCGGAAAGCGCGTTGACCGCGCTGACGCCCACACCGTGCAAGCCGCCGGAAACTTTGTATGCGCCGCCGCCGAATTTTCCGCCGGCGTGAAGTGTGGTCATTACGACTTCTAATGCGGATATTTTCTTGGTGGGATGCGTACCGACCGGAATGCCGCGTCCATTATCCTGAACGGTGACGCTGGAATCTGGATGAATGGCGATGTCGATGCGGTCGCAAACGCCTGCAAGCGCTTCGTCAATCGAGTTATCTACAACTTCATAAACAAGATGATGCAGGGCTTTGATGTCCGTGCCGCCCACGTACATGCCGGGACGCTTTCGAACCGCCTCGAGGCCTTCCAGTACTTGAATATCTTTTGCTTCATAACTGGCGTTATTTTTTTCTTTCTTCTCAGCCACAAAATCCTCCGTACATGGGATTGCGGAACGGATCGTCCGTGCCGCAATCAGGCGAAATTATGCTTGTGTTGTCGGCGTGGTTGCGCGCAATCTTTCGATTACAGATTGCAGCCACGCGCTGGTATCCCGGTAATAAATGAATGACGATGCGAGCAAGGCTGTCATGATAAAAGCGTGCCCGAGGATCCCGACCAGGGTAAGCCACGAATCATTGGCCGGAATTTGCCACAGGAAGTTCAACCCGATGCCGATCAACAGCATCGTCAGAACAAACAAACTGCTGGCAGGCAATGCGAAACGGGTCAGTTGAAGACCGCTCAGGAAGGACATGAACACGTTTTGCTTGCGAAGATATATTCCAAAGGAGGAGAAGAAAATTGGCACGATCAACCACATGGACAGGAAGACTAGGATCAACAGTGCGCCTTCTCCGAGCAGTGAGTTGATGGTGAAGAAAACGTATAGAACCAGTCCGATCGGAAAACCAATGATCCATGCGATCACGAGCCACAGGAGGGAGTAAAGCACCGTCTGCATAACAGCCCTTCCGCTTGAGACGGATGTTTCGGGAAGGACCAGCGCCGCGATCCAGCGAAAGTAGAAGCCGCCGAGAATCCAGCCGCAGATGGTAAGAAGGAATAATAGACCTAGAAGACTTCCAAAAGAATCGATTTGCCAGGTGGTCGGTGTGCCCAATGGAGACAGAGTAGGCGCCTCGCCGCTCATCAAGCTCGGAACTCCGATGGGAAAGGTTCGCAAAATGCTGAGCAGGTTGAATTGCTGGAAGAATTGGGTGTACATATCCATCGTGTTCTTGAGGTCGCTGGCAGAAATACCCATATTCGAAGCAAAACTTTGGAACTGGGCCAGCCAGGGCTGGATCAGTTGGTTCATGCTGATGTGCGGGCCAAGCCATAAGAGCAGGTCGAGTACCAACGGTAATAGGATCGCGGTAATATGCGCCGCAATGGCGTCAAATCCAGTTCGGAGTGAGCCAATAATGCCGGGCGGTGGGGGCAGGGTTTGAGCTTCGTTCTTTGAGTTCATAGCCTTTTGATTCTACCATACCGTCCGAATCAGGGTTCGTTAACTTCTATATCGGGGTATAGCGCAAAACTGTAGATGACTTTATCAATCTGAGTGCAAAAAGGCGTAAAAGCGGCTGCAAAATAGGTGTTTTGTGCATTTCGAGAAAACTTACCGATACTTTTGCGCTATACCCTCTATATCGGGTAAAATCAGGTTATGCCACAGGAAGAACATTATTTGCCGGATGGGAACCGTGTGGGTGTGCTCACCGCCGCGGTTCTGCTTGCCTATGCGCTTGCGCGCCTGATCAATGCCCCGGGCTTTACTCTGACCCTGCAGTTGCCCGGTTTTTATTTTGCCTATCCTCTCACCCTGAGCGCCGTGATGATCCTGATGGCGACCGGCCTGACCGCTACCGGAATGAATTGGCTCCTGCACAGCCATCCTTCCCGGCCGGGGAATGCCATTGAACATTGGCTGTTACCCACGTTGACCGCCTTGATCATCGGTATTAGCTTGAATATTTTGCCATTCGGCACGCTCTGGTGGATTGGCCTGGCCATCAGCGCGGGGATTCTCGTTTCCGTCTTTGCCGCAGAATATGTTTCCGTGGATACGGGCGCTCCCACCTACGCGCTCGCTTCCGCAGGGTTGAGCGCACTTTCTTATGCCTTGCTGCTCATGCTGGTAATTGCACTGCGGGCGGTGGGTACGCGCCTGTTTCTCATTGCGCCTGCCGTCTTCGTCGCTACCGGATTGGTTGCACTGCGTACACTTCATCTGCGTTTGAGCAGTCATTGGGAATTTCCGTGGGCAATCGGCATTGCGCTGGCTTGCACTCAGATCGCGGCCGGTTCGCATTATTGGCCGATTTCTCCCCTGCAGTTCGGCTTGATATTGCTTGGCCCCTTGTATGCTCTTACGGCCCTTGCTTCCAACCTCAATGAAGATATTCCCCTGCGCCGGGCAGCGCTTGAACCGGGGATCGTTCTGGCTGCCGCATGGATTGCGGCGGCCATAATCCAATAATGGAATTGCATCTCAAACGAAGCCATTGGGAGTTCATGCTCGCTCATGTCCAGGCTCATGCGCCGCTGGAGGCTTGCGGGTTATTGGCGGGGAAGAATAATTCGGTGGAGGAAGTTTTATTGGTCGGAAACCAGGCGCAAAGCCGGGTGAGGTTTGTGATGGATCCGAAGGAACAGCTCAGGGCGTTGGATTGGATCGACGCACATAAACTCGAACTGATTGGGATTTTCCATTCGCACCCGGCAGGGCCGGAAATGGTTTCAATTACCGATATCGAGGAAGCCGCATATCCCGTTACGCAAGTGATATGGTCGCCGGTGAAAGGCAAATGGAATGCGCGCGGCTTTTGGATCGAAAATAAGCAGGTTAGAGAAGTAAGCCTGAAAGTGATTGAGAACGAGCAACCTTAGCGGATTTTACGTGTTACAGCTTTTGCCAAAAACGGAGGAGCAGTGATGCAGATATGGATGGATGCCGGTGTGATCCTGCTGGCATATATTATTGGAGCGATCCCGTTCGGCCTGGTGATTGTAAAACTGGCAACCGGTAAGGATGTCCGCCAGATTGCCAGCGGGAGGACCGGTGGAACCAATGTCATGCGCGCGGCTGGCTGTTGGGCCGGGATTGCCACCGCGCTGTTCGATATCTTCAAAGGCATCGCGGCTGCCTGGCTGGCGCGTACATTCTCATCGAATATCTGGATCGAAGTGCTGGCCCCGGTTGCGGCGGTGCTTGGACACAACTATTCCATCTTTCTCGCGGAACGCAATCAGGCAGGAAAGTTGCGTTTGCGCGGCGGAGCTGGCGGCGCCACGACCGCCGGTGGGGCCATTGGTTTGGCATGGCCGTTGTGGTGGATGGTCGTGGTGGGTACACCCATACCGCTTCTGATGTTATTTGGTGTAGGGTATGCCTCCCTCGCCACGATCAGCATTGCGCTCACAGCCACGGTGATTTTTGCTGTGCTTTATTTTCAAGGATATATCGTTCAATGGCAATATATTGCCTACGGTGTGGTCACCTTCTTCATTCTTCTTTGGGCCTTGCGTCCCAACATCAAGGCTTTGATGGAGGGACGCGAACGGTTTCATGGTTGGCGGCCCTGGAAAAAGAAGGATGAAGAGACGAAGCAATCGGATTAAACGTAAAGAACAGGCCTTGTTTGGCCTGTTCTTTACGTTTAATGAGGCGCTTATTTTTCGCGCGCCTGCTTGATCAATGCCCGCAGATTGCGCTTATGCAGACCTTCGGCCAGGCCGCCCAGATGGACACGGCTTTTCCCACACGTTTCAATCCGGATCGAATCGAGTGTCTCATCCACAGACTTGCGCCGCGCCGCGGCTTTGGCGAACCTCTTGATATTGGTGATGTATGTGAGATTCTCCCTGACCGCCGCGTCGATTTCACCGCGCAGGATGATATCGCCGTGGCCCTGGATGATGTTCTCCAATCCCATGCGCCCGATCTTTTTAATGGAGGCGGCAATATCTTCAATATCACCGTCCACAATGTAGGGGAGAGGCATGAACGCATCGCCTGCAAAAAGGATGCGGTCTTCTTCGACCAGTACTGCAATGCCGTCGCTGCTGTGCCCCGGCGCCGGCAGGATATTCAGATTCTTCTTGCCGACGCGCAGGTTCATTTCTCCGGCGGCAAAGGTCAGATGCGGCAGGACAATTTTGATCTGGCGGAGCGCGGCGTTTTGCTTTTGCGCCGCTTCCAATGATGGCCTTCCGCGCTGGTCAAGCAGGGTGCGGCACAGTTCGTGGCCGATCACGGTCGCACCGGGAAAGAAACAATTTCCCCAGGCGTGGTCGGCATGATAATGGGTATTGACCACATAGCGCACCGGCACGCTGAGTTCATGTTCGATAAACTCGCGCATTCCGAGCGTCTCATCCGGGAGAGCCAGTGTATCAATGACTACCGCCCATTGCGGACCGACCACTACACCGGCCGTCACTTGGGCGTAGATTTCGCTTTGAAACCAGAACACATTTTCAGAAACACGTTCGCGGTGCATTAAAAACCTCGATGGGAATTTCTCTATAAATAGCACATTGGAAAGGTAAAGTCAAGTTGTATGTACAAATTTATCAGCCTATGCTGCGCCCTGCACTGCGGTTAATCAAAACGGATTTATCCCTTTTGACCTTTAAGACTTTTCAGACCCTCCAATTTTTTTAGACCTGTTAGACTTTTCAGACTTGTTAGACTTTTTAGACCTGTTAGACTTGTTAGACCCCTCATCCTTTATCCTTTTCATCTTGCAGTGTCATGACGCGATAGGCTTCCGCATATTGGATGCCCTTGGCCTTGCCGGCTTCCTCCGCCCATTCGTACATCCACTTATCCACTTCGTGCGTATCCACCTGGCTGACATGCTTCTTGAGCGCCTCGATTTTGATTCCAATCGTACCGCCAATATCAACCCAGGTATCGGCTTTTTCGTTCTCGTGGATGTATAGGCGTTTGACATCGTGCGGTTCATAGCCCGCCGCCAGCAGGTCCGGGAAAATAAGCCGCGTCCCTGCCGAGGGAAACACCGCTTCACAAGCGGCCTGCGCCGCGGCGCGGTGATCGGGATGATTCACATAGTCGCTTCCAAAGAACCAGCCTTCGGGATTGCCTGTTAAAACCACATCCGGTTTGTATTGGCGGATGAGGCGCGCCAATTCCTTGCGGAGCGGCATCGTCGGCTCTAATTCGCCATCGGGATAATGCAGGAAGATTGTTTCTTTTACACCCAAAACCTTGTTTGCCGCGCGCTGTTCATCTTCACGTAGTTTGGCCAAAACGGGTTTATACGATCCATCCTTGCTTGGGTCATTTGAGCCTGAGTCGCCGCTGGTGATGACCACCGATATGATCTCGCAGCCGGCCCTTGACCATTTGGCAAGCGTTCCGCCCACCGAAAACTCCTGGTCATCGGGGTGGGCCTGGATGGACATGGCGCGCTGCGGAATATATTCTTTTTCGTCTGGCATATTTGCTCCTCTACGTTCCAAAATAATGGCGTTGATTCTACTCCATGAGCCGCGCACTTCCGAATGGCTTGTGTTCCTGGATCGCAAGGCGGCCTAATGTGGAACCTTGCTCAAGCTGTCCTGCAGAACCTCCTCGTTCAATCTATAGATCTTTAGTCCACCCGCCTTAGATATCAACCGGACGCCTTGCGGGTGAAATTGTCCATCATACAAAGCCTGGAAAAATTCCGCGTCCAACCCTGCTCCATGGGAGAGTACTAAAAACTTGATGTGCTGCGCGACTAAGCCCTTTTCAAATAATTCCCATGAATCCGTGGATATGTCAGGATGTTCCGCCCGATATCCCCACAATGAGACATCTTCCCAGCCGCCATCGGACAGCGGCAAATAAGGCGGCGTATTGGGGAAATACAGATCGTAATCATTGGTGAATACTTCATAGGGAGATTTCATGCCTTTTGCCGTTAACACATTTTCTGTCACGGAATAGACTCCATGGTGTTGATCGGCTGCATGTATAAAGTTAATATCATTGTAAAGCCAGAAACCAAAAACTCCCAAAACCAGCGCTGCCAAAATCATAAGCGCCATGTTTCGGGATGGATTGTGTTGTCCAATCATCCTCTTGACGCCAACTTGAAGTTCGGCCGCCAGCAAGCCGGTGCATGAAAGGGCTATCCCGATGATGGAAAGAGGCGCTCGATCTGTTGCTGAAGTGCCAATCGCCACCGGGATTGAATACAGGAGGATGGTCAAGGTCGCAAAAATGGAATATTTTCTGGCATCCGGTGATTTTATAATCGGGATACAAGCCAGGGCTGGCACACCATAAACAACCAAATGCCATAACAAGGGAATGTATAAGGATAAAGATTCCATTGGGTGTGAAAGTAACTGATCCAGCAGTGAAAAGTGATACGCATCCTGCGGGATCTGCCACCAATTCATCCCGTGGAAAGTAATGTAAACCGTAAAACTTTCAGCAGTTTCCAGCGGGGCATGGCCGGATATCAGGTTCGCGGTCACTTGAACGAGAAATAGGAGAACAAAGACCAGAACGGCGTTCCTGCGCGCCCACAATTTTTGGATCCCGAACACCACGGCATAGGAAAAGAGAATGGCAACGGAAATAATAATCCCCTGGTAGCGCCACAGCGCCGACAAACCCAGGAAAACCCCGATCATGATGGTTTCCAGTTTTCTTGGCACGGTATTTCCCGAACCGAACTCATCTTTCCACAATAAATAGACCGCGCCCATGGCAAGTGCTGCCAAACCCATATCCGGGCCGGCTGTATTTGCATATCGGAAAACAAGCGGGAAAAGGATGGCGGTAATGAACAGTCCCAGGGCGATCCCCAAAGATCTCCTGATCCTAAAAAATAGGCTGATCGTCCAGGCAACCAGCATCCCTCCAAATAATATGTTTAACCCGTAGGCAAAGTAAAGCACGTATCCATAAGGTATAAACCGCAGCAAAAGTGCATATCCGATGGGAAAGAAACCGTTGTACAGGGAGGCCGGTTCAACAAAAGATAAGTGTTTGGCATAATATAGCAAGCCGAAGAAATCATTTAATGAAACGTGAAAATGAAGCAGGATGCCGGTAATCAAAAAGATCGCTGACGCCGCGCTGGAACTTACGGGGAGAATGTATCTGGAAAGCCGACTGCGTTTCTCTTGATTCTGCATTTTAAAAATATTTGTAACTCCTCAATCATGAATTATTCACTATGTTTGCACTTTTAAGTTTTGACACCATATCTGGTGATTCAGTGGCGGCTCAAACCAGTACATAGGGTGGTCTGGCCCCAAAAGTGCAAAGATAGTAAATTAATACACGAACACATTAACATTGTCAAAATCGTAAAAGCCTGCCATAAAAATTAGCTTTTTCCGAACAGGATGCGTTGAGGCATATATTCCTCTTTGCCCGACACGATTCTTACCTGTAAACGAATGGCATTGATTCTACTCCTCCAACCTTTAGAGTACAATAACCAAAAGTCTTTTTGGAGAATGTCATGTCCATTACCCTCGACGGTTCCTCTCTCACCATTGAAAAACTTGTTGCGATTGCGCGCGCTGGGGAAAAAGTGCAATTGGCCCCCGAAGCATTGGAGCGCATCAAAGTCTGCCGCGCCATGCTGGAGGAAAAACTTGCAGCCAAGGAAATCATGTACGGCACGAACACCGGCATTGGGGAATTTTCCGAGAAAGTTCTCACCGATGAGCAGGTCAAGGAATTTCAAAAGTATTTGATTTATAACCATGCGGCGGGCATCGGTGAGCCTGCGCCGGTTGAATATGTCCGTGGAGCGCTGGCGGGACGGATCAATGTACATGCCCACGGGAATTCGGGCTGCCGGCCGGAGATCACGTTGACACTGGTGGAAATGCTGAATAAAGGCATTACGCCGGTTGTTTGTCAAAAGGGGTCGGTGGGCGCGAGCGGGGACCTCGCGCCGATGGCGCAAGCCGCTTTGTTGCTGCTGGGCGAGGGCGAAGCGTTTTTTGAAGGTGAACGCCTGGCGGGCCGGGAAGCCATGCAGCGCGCGGGGATTGAAATCCCCGGCTTGCAGGCGCGCGACGGTCTGGCGACCATCAACGGTTCGAACGTGCTGACTGCCATGTCCGCGCTTCACATTTATGATATGGAACGCTTTTTGAAGCAGGCGGAGATCGCCGCGGCGATGTCCATCGAAGCGCTGCTCGGCAACATGAAACCGTACAACACCAAACTGCACGAACTGCGCGGCTTCAAGGGCGCCATCACCTCTGCGAAAAACATCATGAAGATGGTCGAAGGCTCCGATCTGACAACGGGCAGGATGAAAACCAAGGTGCAGGATGCCTATTCCATGCGCTCGACGCCCCAGGTGATTGGTGCGGCGCGCGATGCGATTGCCTACGCCAGGTCGCAAGTGGAAATCGAATTGAACGGCGTGGGCGATAATCCCATCTTTGTGCCGGAAATGAAGTTGACGTTGACGGGCGCGAATTTTCAAGGCACGCCGGTTTCGTTGCCGATGGAGATGGCGGGAGTGGCGATCACAATGGTTTGCGTTTTATCGGAACGACGCTTGAATCGCCTGACGAACCCCGCTCTTTCCCAGGGACTGCCGGACTTCCTCGCGCACGAACCGGGTTTTTACTCTGGCATGATGCTCAGCCAATACACTGCGGATCATTTGATCGTGGAACAAAAGATTTTATCCACGCCTGCCAGCATTCAATCCATCCCTGCCGCCGCGGATCAGGAGGATTTTGTTTCGATGGGCATGAATACCGCCATCAAGAACGGGCAAATTCTGGATAATGCCTTTGGCGTTTTGGGAATCGAATTCATGGCTGCCGCGCAAGCCTTGGACTTCCGCAAGTTCACGCCAGGTAAAGGCACTCAAAAGGCGCGCGAAACCATTCGCAAGCATGTCGAGCATCTCGAAGTGGATCGCCCTCTATACAATGATCATAACAAGATGAAAGCGTTGGTGAAGTCGGGAGAGATTTTGGAAGAGGTGGAAAAAACCGTTGGAAAGTTGGGGTGATGGTAAACAATAGATAGTCTGCGATCTATAGTCCATCTCCAAGCCGTAAAATAAACCAATGACCGGAGCCAGCCCTCGCTCCGTTCATTGTCGCGTTAAAGCACTTTAGAAAGGTGACAAAAGTTCTTTCGATGCGGTGTTGGACATGGTAAAAGCAAGGGAAAATTCTAAGGAGAAAAAATGAAAGACTGGAAAGCCCTGCTCGGCCCCATGCGATTACCCTTTGTGATCCTGGCCCCCTGCTGTGTTCTGCTCGGACTCGGAACCGCTTATTGGGAAACCGGCGGCCATATTAACTGGTTTTATTTTGTATTAACGTTGATCGGCGGTATCGCCGCGCATATAAGCGTGAACGTTTTCAATGAGTATTTTGATTTCAAGACCGGCCTCGATGCCAAGACTCAGCGTACACCCTTCAGCGGCGGAAGCGGCACCTTGCAGGCGCGTCCTGAACTGCAACCCGGCGCGCTCGCCATCGCCTGGATTTCCTTTGCCTTGACCGCACTCATCGGCATCTTCTTCATTTTTGTTTGGGGCTGGCAATTCATTCCATTTGGGATTCTCGGCTTGTTCCTGCTGTATGGCTATACCGTCTGGATTGCATACAATCCCATCTTGTGCCTGATCGCGCCCGGCCTTGGCTTTGGCCCCTTGATGGTAATGGGCACGCACTTTGCGCTGACCGGTAAATACTCGCTGATCGCCTTCATTGCTTCACTTGTGCCGTTCTTCCTGGTTAGTGACTTGCTGTTCCTCAATCAATTCCCGGATGTCGAGGCGGATCAGTCCATCGGTCGCCGTCATTTCCCGATCACCATAGGACGCAAATCCAGCGCATACATTTACATTGGCTTTTTGCTTGCCGCTTACGTTGTGATCGCTCTGGGGGTGGTCTTTGGGTTCCTGCCAAAATTTGCGTTGCTTGGTTTATTGACCCTCATCCTTGCGGTTCAAGTGATCCGCGGCGTGCTGGCTAATTCAGAAAACATTCCAGGGCTGATTCCCGTCATGGGACAGAATGTGCTGATCAATTTAATTACTCCGGTGTTGGTCGCGGTGGGATTGTTTATTCGATAGAGGATATTCGGATAAAGATCACGAGACCGGCGATATGCTGGTCTCGTGATTTATAAAAGGATTTAGATCGGGCGGAATTAGAACCCGTTCCATTCGCAAACCTTCTCAATCATTTCGCTTGCATCCGTCTCTTTGCGCGGCGAGGCGTCGCCGGGGTCAATAAAAGGTTTATCGGTTAATGCGGCAAACACGGCCGCTGCGCCGTTGGCCAGGTGGGTGGGGTTGTATCCGCCCTCTAGCACAAAGACGATTTTGCCGCGGCAATGTTCTTCGGCCAGGTCGACAAGTTTCTTCGAGAGCATATAAAAGCCCGCGCTGGATAACCCCAGCGTGGTGATGGGATCGTTCCAATGCGCGTCGAAACCGGCGGAGACGAGAATCAATTCCGGCTTGAAGGCTTGAATGAACGGTACGAAGATTTCATTTGCAATCCGTTCATAGGTTTTATCGCCTGAACCGGCCGGCAGCGGCACATTGACGATTCTCTGTTTAGCGTGTGGTGCTTCTTCATACCAGCCTGTGCCGGGATAGATGCCCCATTGATGCGTGGATAAATACGCTGCCTGTTCATCCTCCATGAAGGCAGCCTGGGTTCCATTGCCATGATGGGCATCGTAATCCAGGATGGCAACGCGCTGAATGCCATTCGCCAGGGCCTCACGTGCCGCGACGGCAATGTTGTTGAAGATGCAGAACCCCATCGAGCGGTTCGGCTCGGCATGATGCCCCGGCGGGCGCACGAGGGCAAATGCGTTTCGGACAGAACCGCTCAAGACCGCACGCGTACAACTCAAAGTTCCTCCGCAAGCCAGCAGTGCGTCCTCAAAGGATGATTGCGTCACGAACGTGGGGGCATAATCAATGAGGACAGGACCTTGTTTGCAAGCTTTTTCCAAAGCCGTGATCAGGTCCGGATGATGCACGCGGGCAACTTCATCGCGCCTGGCGGGCTTCGCATCCAGTTTTTGCGCGCCGAAGGAATCCAGCCGTGTGGTCAATAAGTCAAAACGGCTGGGATGTTCGGGGTGATCTGGATAAACGTGCGAAGGGGACGGAACCAATGCATACGCAGTGTTCATTTGCTGATTTTACTCCCCTCTTCTTTGAGGAAGAGTTTGGGTGTTGTTACCCCTCTCCTTTTATAGGAGAGGGGTAGGGGGTGAGGTCTCTTTAAACGATTGTCAGGCGTGTCATTGACACGCCTGACAATCTTGAGGGGAAACCACCATCGGTTGGCATGGGGGGGACATGCAGACCGATGGTGGTTGACACCTTATATACCAGTAAGAGGGAGGGCAGGTGCCGTATTGCTAATATACAACGGATTCATGGGTACGACATTAAATATGGATTAGAATTTGGATTTTAATTGTCCTATTTTTCACTCCTTTCGGCCAAATAATTTCAACCATTCATCCACTTCTTCTGAAGATAAATTTTTATCCGTATTTGATTTTGATTCCAGTCTGGATGATTTATTGACAAGTTCCGCAAACTTCTCCGACGAGGTTACATCGGCGTGAACGACGCGCGCGGAATCTTGAACCGCATGATCGGAACTCACCACGATCCAATTGCGCGCCGCGCGTCCCAATTTCTCGAGCCTGTTCTTGATGGCGGAATCCGCTGTTGTGCCGAGACGAACGAAATGTGCGGTGATGATGCCAAACTTTTGTGTCCGCGCCTGGCCGGCCGGCGCGCCGTCGAAATAGACCTCCGCCTCGCGGCGTTGCAAGCGGCAGAATTCCTGCAGGATGCCGATGAGTTGCATTTCGTCATCCGGCGAATCGAGCCGCAGGCCGAGTTTGGGGATCAAGTTGTGACCGTCGATCAGGTAGGACATTGACGTATTTTACTCCCGCAGGCAAAGCACATTTGGATTTCTTTGAGTGTGATGGCCTTCTCAAAGTCCATGAGGAATCTATGCTTTGGTATTTTTTAACGCGAAGCACACAAAGTTCGCTAGGATTCTTGTTTTTTCTTCGCGTTCGCCTGCCCTCGTTCCCTGCCCTTGTGTTTTTCAAGGGTTGAGGGTCGCGCCCTTCGCGGTTCGTTCTTTGATCTTGAGAAAACCATGCTTTGAGTGTTGATCTGTGCAGAAGCTTCAAAGTTTTCGCGTGTATAATGAAATCGAAGGAAGCGACGATGATTGTTAAAGGCAAATATCGAGTCGGATTTATTTTATTGGCAGTGATTCTCCTCGCGGCTTGTGGATCGGTCAGCACCCCCGTTTCCCCGCTGCCGACCGTTGCTCCTGCTATCGAAACGACCGCGCCGCCTCCATCCAATACCCCCAATCCGGCAACTGCCACCAACGTTCCTGTTGCGTCTGTACTGCCTAATGTAGGATCATTTCCCGACCCGACCGCTTATCATTGGATGCCGGTGATCTCGGGCATGGCCTCGCCCGTGGATATTCAGTTCCCCGATGACGGCTCGGGACGCATGTTCATCATCGAGCAGGATGGAAGGATCCGCATCGTCGAAAACGGCCAGATGCTCGACCCTCCTTTCCTCGATATCATCTCAAAAGTGGACAGCCTGGGCAACGAGCAGGGATTATTAGGACTGGCTTTTCATCCGGATTTCAAACATAATCCCTATTTCTACGTTAATTATATTGACCTAAATGGCAATACCGTGATGGCCCGTTTCACCGCCAGCGGCAGCCTCGCAGATCCGTCCAGCGAAAAGGATTTGCTCCACATTCGCCAGCCGTTTGCTAATCATAACGGCGGCGAAATGGCCTTCGGGCCGGATGGTTATCTTTATATGGGACTCGGGGACGGTGGCTCGCAGGGCGATCCGAACGGGAACGGACAAAATACAAATGTTTTGCTGGGCAAGATTCTGCGAATTGACGTGGATCACGGTGATCCGTATGCGATACCTGCGGGTAATCCGTTTGCCAACGGCGGCGGTAAAGCGGAAATTTGGGAATATGGCTTGCGCAATCCATGGCGGTTTTCATTTGACAAGGTGTCTGGCAATCTCTATATTGGGGATGTAGGCCAGGACACTTGGGAGGAGGTGGATGTGGTTCCAGCGAATGCCGGGGGTTTGAATTTCGGTTGGAACTATTATGAGGGCCTGCATTCATACACCGGCCATCCGCCTGCGGGGTTGAATTTTACACTTCCGGTAACGGAATATAGTCATATCGTTGGCGGCTGCGCCATCATCGGCGGATATGTTTACCGCGGCGGGATGAAGGCATGGCAGGGTATTTATTTTTATGGCGATGAATGCAGCGGAAAGATTTGGGGATTGATCCATACGGACAACGGCTGGCAGTCTCAACTCCTCTTTGAGACCGGAGCAAGCCTTACTACGTTTGGCCGGGACCCCACTGGGGAGATTTACTTCGCAGACCGGCGCGGTACGATCTATCGTCTCGGCAAATAAGAATTAGGTATAGATTAGGCCTTTTTGGTCTCAAAATATGGCCGTTTGTCATTGGCATATATGACGCGTGTCACTGGCATCCCGGTTTAACATCTTGTACACTAGGAACATAGTCAGGAGACTTAAATGGCATTCCGTACCTGGCAAGTGAACAAGATCAAGTATTGTGAATTGGTTGGGCATGAGGTCGCGCTGGAAAATGAAGTAGTCTATCCGGCCGAGCACCTGCCCGATCAACCGCCGAGAGTGAATGCTCATCGCTGCTCCAACGCTATCATTTGCAACCAGACTGATAAACCCGGCTGCATTTGGAGCGGCACCAATCCTGACCGTCAACCCTTGTGATCATGTAGGTTCTTGGAACCTGCTTGACAAACTCTCTCTCCTCCCTTTAAGTTGGTCCTTGGCTACCCCGCGAGCAATCGCGGGGCAAGCCGTTAAATAGGTCTCATCCGTCTTACAGGTCTCAAAAGTCTTACAAGTTCTACAGGTCTGACGGGTTCGAGGAGCGACTGAAGTCGTAACTACGAAATTTGAGATTCGGGTGGAACTGGTAATACTTTGGCTAAGCAGAAAAGTTTAATGATAAGCCCTTCTCCCGTACCACCCGATTTGTACATTCTCACGGTGATCGAAATCGGGAACATAAGGTTTGATGTCAAGCAGAGGACTGCCATCCAACATGTCAATGCCCTCGATATCGAGACGATTGCCTTCCACGTGCAGCAGATGAACGATCGAGAGCCCGATTGGGTTGGGCCGGCATGGATAACGAGTGGCAAAGATGCCGTGTTCCTGATCATCCAGAAACGGTTTGACTTGCAGGTTATAGCCCCGTGGACACTCAATCAGGTATAGCAAAAATATATGTGAGAACTCACCTAAATCGCGCAATCCGTCAACAAACTCCGGGAAAACTTCAACGCTCCCGATAGCCGTTGAGCGTGAAGATTGTATGGGTGCTTGTGATGGATCAGTAAAGGGAGAGTGAATAACGCCAATTGAAGTCAGGGTATTTTCCATGTTTTCTCCTGGAGAGAATTATCGAACAGAATAAATAAGGACTCGCCAGGCGATACTAATCTGGCTCTTCAAGTTTTCTCAAGAGGGCCAGAAATACCAGCGAGACAGCCAACAGCATCACGGATAATACCAAAGCGATTTTGATGTTCTCTTCAAAGCCGATATAGATCGCCAGGGGCATGGTTTGCGTTTTGCCTTCCAGGTTCCCTGCGAAGAGTATCGTCGCCCCAAATTCTCCTAAAGCTCGAGTCCAAGCCAGGATGACCCCGGTTAACAGGGCGCGGCCCGCCAGAGGAATCATGATGTATCGAAATTCCTGCCATTCATTGGCTCCCTCCATCCGGGCAGCTTCCAGTTGCTGCGGATCGATGGCGGCAAAACCGATCCTGGCTGATCGAACTAAAAACGGCGCCGAGACAAAAGTCTGGGCTATTACCACTGCCGCAGTTGTAAAGGGGATGGTGATACCCACCGCGTTCAGCCAGGTTCCAAAAATCCCCGCTCTCCCGAATGCCATCAATAGGGCGATTCCGGCAACCGAAGGAGGTAAGACGACCGGCACATCCACCAGCAGGTCAACCAGCGTTCTGCCGGGGAATCTCGAATGCACAAGGATGTATGCTAGGGGCGTGCCGGTTAGCAATGCCAAACCAACACTGATGCTGCTGGTCACCAGGCTGAGTTTAAGAGCGCTGAAGGCATTCTCAGAAAGTACGTAAGTTAAAAAATCCTTACCGGCAGACCGCCAGACCAGCGCTATGAGGGGTAAGCCGATAAGACCAATCAATACCAGGCTGGGTAAGATAAATACCCAGCCTGGCGATTGACTCGTTCTGCGTTGGCGGAATAGGCGTTGCACAGTGTTCGTGGTTAAGGATTAGCGGGAGAGAAGCCCCATTTTTTCATTATTGCCTGTCCGTCGGCGGATAGAACGTAGGCAACGAAGGCTGCAGCCAGGTCCGGATTCGGCGCCTTCGCCAGTGCCGTGATCGGATAGCGGGCAATCACGTTGAAGTTTGCTGGAATTGAAATGGATATTAAATCCGGTGCAGCGAGCGCATCTGTCACATAAACAACACCAGCATCTGCCTCACCCTGATCCACTTTGGCAACCACCTGCTTAACATCGGTTTCATTGGAAACAACGTTGGCCAGCACTTTTGTGCTGAAATCTGTCCCGTAGGTTGGATCCTTGCTCATGTTCGTCAAAATCTGGCGGGTGTAGTTCCCTGCTGGAACAGAAGCGTCTTCAAAGATAAGTTTCAAGCCGGGTTTTGCCAAATCCTGTAGGGTTTGGATATTAGCTGGATTTTTCGGAGGCAGGATCACGATAAGCAAATTGGTTGCGAAATCCTGGTCCGCACCCGTAGCCACCAGGTTTTCCGTAACCAGCGGATCCATATTCTTGTGATCGGCCGAGGCGAATACATCCGCAAGCGCGCCCTGTTCGATCTGAGTGCGCAGAACCTGCGAACCGGCAAAACTGAATTTAACAGTCACGCCGGGATGCGCGGCTTCAAAGGCCTTGCCGATCTCGCCAAACGCGCCGGTTAGTGACGCGGCAGCAAATACTGTCAGTGTCGTCGGCGCAGGCGTGGAAGTCGGCGCAGTGGTCGGAACGGATGTGGCAGCTGGTGCGGGTATCGTGGGAACTGCAGTCGGCGCGGGTGTGACCGCTGTTTCGCAGGCAGATACAAACAGGGCAAAGAGCAAAAGCAGGGGAATGACGCGTTTCATGGTTTACTCCAGTGGATCAAGAATATTGGTTTTAATGTCGCTCATCCATTCCTGGATAAGTTTCATCTGGCGTAATCGCAGATCGAGACTAAAGCGGTTGAATTGTTGTTCGGGTGGAAGGTTTGTAATCAAGGACTCCAACCGATCGATGGTCGCGGTAACCGCCTCACTTTGGGCTTGATGGATCAAGGCCGCTTTTTCAGGCTTGTAAATTCGGGCAAAATACAGGCGGGTCAGAAATTCAAGGCGGATGGACCGGGAGTTCATGCTCACATCCCCCATCCACTCGTCAAAACGTCGGCGTCCCTGTGCAGTGATGCGTAATAACTGGCGCGCCGGTAATTTTTCCTGTTCCACGACTTTCACGGAAATATCGCCGCGCGTTTCAAGCCGTTTTAGAATGGCATAGGCTTGACTCTGGCTCAAATGCCAGACGTGACCGAGTTCAGCCATAAACCGCTGATATACATCGTAGCCATGACTTGGACCGGCTATTAGAAAGCCAAGCAGTGCAAATTCCGGCGAAAGGTTGCCGGAATGGCGGTTTTCTTGAGATATACTCACTGAGTGAGTATATACGCTCGCTGGAAATTTGGCAAGAGGAACTTCCAATGGATTCTTCGATTTTCCCCAAAAACAAACGAGAGGCGGCTTATCATGCCACCCTCTTTTCGGATGGATTGATCTTATAGGCCCAAATCCGAATCGCTTTTTCCTGCATCCGGCACGAACAACTGCTGTCCATATTTATCCACGCCGAACTTGCCGATCACATCCTGAATGGCGGGTGAAGTGATCCACTTCATGAATGCGGCCGCGCCCGTGTAATTGACCTTCGGCCATTTAGCAGGGCTGACCGTGATCACGTGGTACACATTGAGAAGTGAATTATCTTTCTCGACCAATATATCAAGTTGCAAATTCGCTTTATTGGCGAGATACGTTGCACGGTCATCAAACCAAACAACAAAGGTAAACGTTTCACAACTTTCTCCTTTATCAATAAGATTTATCAATCCATCACTGTCATCAGGCTGGATCCTTTGACAATGAAGGCTGTGATTTAAAAATTAATTGCAATGAACAATCAACCGCCTGATCAACAACCTGCTTACTTGCTTTTCGGGAGCAGTTCAAGCCGCAGCAGAATAAAGGCAACAAGCGCTATCAAGATCAGCAGTAAGGTTGCGGGTTCTGCGGATTTCAACCCAAAGCCCTCATAACGTTCGTAAACCAATATTGGCGCGATCTTTGGATGGTACGCCAGGATCACAACGGCTCCGAACTCGCTGATCCCGCGCGCCCACATCATGACGGCCCCGCCCAAAACACCTCGCCAGGCTTGAGGCAAAGTGATGTGCCAGAAAGCTTGCCATAGGCTGGCCCCATCGGTCAACGCAACGCGTTCGAGTTCTTCATCCGTTGCAGCGAAGGCTTCCCGACTCATGTTGACTAGAAATGGCAGGCTGACGAACAGCATCGCTACAACGATCCCGGCCGGATTGTCGGTGAAGGTAATACCCAGGGGCAGGAGCATTTGGCCAAGCAGGCCGTGCCCGCCGAAAACCAGCAATAGAGCCACTCCCGCGGCGGTATGAGGAATAACCAAAGGCAGGTTGATGATCGCATCGATCAAATGCTTGCCTCGGAAATTGCGCCGCGCCATCAGGTAAGCCAGTGGAACGCCGGTGATCATTGCAAGAGCGGTTGCAATCGCCGCGGCGGAGAATGTCAATCCAATGGAATTTAACAACTCAGGGTCGCTGAACGATTCCAAAAAGCCCGATGGCGTTGTGGCAAGCAATGTGCTGATCAGCGGCAGGATTACGAATAGGATCAGCAAGCCGCCGGCCAGGGAAAATATCAGGTTGAAAACCAGGTTCTTGGAACTCACGGCGAATTGGGCGGAGCCGATAACGCTTGCAGCGCGACCGGCATGTTTGCGTACTTGTCGGCGATGGCCGGCACGAAGAGCGGTTGGTGATCGGATTGCAGGATGGCGCGTCCATCCGCGCCGAGCAGGAAGGCGATAAACTCAGATGCCAGGTCCGGGTGAGGAGCATTGCTGGGAATCGTAATGCCGTAACCGATGCGCTCGCCGGTGAATTGCGGTTTGACTGTGGCAAAGCGCTGGAAGTTTAAATCCACTTCCACCTGGCGATAAAAGGATGCGTAATGGTCTGCCCCCAGGTTTAGTTGATCCGGCAGGTGTACCATTTGCAATTGATGCTGCTGGATCACACTCTCGTACTCGAAGGCGTAGTCAATGTCGCCTGACTCTAGCAAATCCATCTCCTCAATGCTCGCTCCGCGCAGCACGATATTTGAGCCGGGCGCAGTTTCGAGAATCTCTGGAACTGTAATGGTTGTTTGTCCAGCCTCGCGGAAGAAGGCTAAAGGGAAAGTGAATTTCCCCTTGAACATATGGGCGAAGATATCTGTGTTGTGATAATACTCTTGAGCCAGGGCAAAGACCATTAGCGCGCGATAGCCGGAGGCGTCGAAGCGCGGGTCGGTGATACCCACTTTGACATCCGGGCGTGAGAGAATCTCGTACCAGTTATCGGCGTTGATTTCGTTGGCGTACTTGCTGTCGGGACGATAAGCAATCGCCAGGTTGTTGGTTGCGAAACGCAGGTACCAGTTGGCGTAGGGCTTGCCGGTGTTGGGGTCGTTCATGGCATACATCAGCATCGGTACAAGTGAAGCGTCCGCAGTCGCGATCACATCGATCGGAACGTGCAAGTCGGTAACTTGGCGAATGACCTGGATGCTTCCGTGGAATTGGGCTTGCACATCAACATCGGGATGTTGGGCCTCGAAAGCTTTTTCCACATCTGTGAATGGAACGATCAGACTGCTGGCAGCGAAAATGACCAGTTGGGTTTTCCTGGATCCATTCGCTGGCGCACATCCACCCGAGATGATCCCAATCAGGGTGGTAATTAAAAGAATGTTTAGCAAACGGCGATAAATTAACATGGGTATATTTGGGACACAGGATAAGAAAAGGGTGGGCAAAACTTGCCACCCTTTCGGCGGGAATTATTTGAAATCGAGTTTTGCCACGCCCTTGACCCATAACTTGCCGGCTTGACCGGGCATGACAGCCAGGAACGTGCCGGGTGTATCGGTGAATGCCACCATGCAGTCTGCACAGGCCTTTAAGGTTGCCATGTCGATCTGGGCTGAATAGCCATCGCTGCCTGTCAATACCAGGGTGGCGGCTGCAGCCTGTACGCTGGCGGCCTTCATCAGGTCGCTGATGCGCACGCCGGTGAAGCTCGCTGAGCCAACTTTGGGCTGGTCGGCTGTAATCGTGGCGACGGTCATCGCCCGCAGATCTTTCTCGCTCAACGTGAGCGGTTTATCTGCCAAGCCGGTGACGGCTAGGGCGCTGCCGGATGCGCTGGGCGCCGCGGGAGCGGCGGTTGGTGCGGCTGCTGATTGGCAGGCGGACAGCATCATGGATGCCGGCACGAACAGGCTCAGGACGATCAGGATGGTACGATTGAATTTCATTGGAAGCTTCTCCTCGAAGAAAATTTTGCATCACATCCGAAGGAATTCAGGTATGAAGAAAGACCGTGATATTGATATAATACCCACGGTCACAAATTGCGCTTTCCACCTTCTGAAATAGCGCAATTTGTGACCGAGTGCGGTATAACTACTTGACTTCGATCTCGACTATGTTCTTGACCCACAAATCGCCTTGTTGTCCGGGCATGACAGCCAGGAAAGCTCCCGGCGTATTGGTGAAGGCAATCATGCAATCCGTGCAGCTGCGCACCGCGGCTAAATCGATCTCGGCCGAATAACCGTCGCTGGCGATGAATACCAGACTCTTCGCGCCGGCTTGAACTTGGGCAATATCCAATAAAGTGTTTAGATGTACGCCGGTGAAGGATTGGGTTCCCATCTTGGGTTGCTCTGCGCTGATCGTGACCGGACCCATTGCCCGTAGTGCGCTCTCTGATAGCTTCAACGGATTCGTCACCAAACCGGAAATGCTCAAACTGCCAGTGGATGGTGTCGGGCCGGCAGAGGTTGTGGATATGGTTGGCGTAATGGTTGTCATTGGAGATTCTGGAACGTGCACCACGATCATTTGAATCTGGCCGACCATTTGTTCTTTCTGCACATCAGAACCAACCAGGCGTAATGGGTAGTACTTGTCGGGCAGCTCGGCATCGTTGACCAGATAGGCCGCGATGATATTGCCATTACGTTTGATGCGGGCGCTGTCCAGCGTGATCGTTGTGCCATCCGCGCTGACCACATCCACTTTGTATCCGGCATCTGCCAGGGCATCGTTGAATGAGCCGGTGCCGTGCGAGTTGGCATCATCCACTTGGCCCACTAAAAGCCATAAGGGGACGCCGGCCCAGTTCTGCCCATTTTCATCCTTCCAACTCGCGCCGTGACAATTCGGCGAAGCACATGATTGAAATGCGGCCCTGTCGACCGGTTGCATAATTGCTCCATGCAGCTTCAACTTCCAGGTTTGGCCCTCCGGCTTAACATCCATTTTGACGACCCATTTTTCGGTCCAGTGTCCATCAACGACCTGGTTGTTCTTGGCGCTGACCACTTGCAAGCGTAGGGTGCCATCTTGAACAGGATCAAGAAGTTTGCCGTTCTGCTCATAAGCCAGAATGGCGGTCAGCGGGTCATGGGTTGCAAGCTCGGAACCGGTGGCAGGATCGTAAGCCGTGAAATTCCCGCTCATGACCTGGTCATAAGAGAAAGTCATGCTATAACCATCCTGGGCGGTCAAGGTAACGCCCATCGTGTTATCGTAGCTGCCTCCGAGGGCTGCCACCACATCTTTGAGAGCGACTCCCTTGAAAGAGGCCGGAACCGTGATGACCCCGGCGCTGCTTTTATTTCCACCCCATCCTTCCGTAACTGGCAGGGCCTTAATCTGATCCAGTGTGAAAGATTTGTTTCCTGTGGTCCCGGTCAATTGCAGAATGGCCGCAACCGCCGGCTTGGATGCACTGCAGCCCGCAGCTGCGGCTGTCAAGGCCAAAGCAGCGATCATAATCAGAAAGGTGATGAACAACTTCTTGCGTTTCATGGATTCCTATCTCCTAAAGAAGAATTTGCTCACCGCTGTGGGCCGGGTTATAGCCCGTCAGCGAATTGAGCTCGTTGCGAAAGGCGGCGGTCTGCAGGAAATCCAACAAGGGCGAAACGAACTCTTCATTTTCGCGCGGCAAAACCAGGTCATATCGTTCTTCGAACAATGGAATGAAATCCAGATGATGTTGATGGGCGGCGGCTTGCAAACCCAATGTGACATCCGCCTGCCCTGTTTCGACCAAGGACGCCGACTCGCTGTGGGTTTTAGCGATTTGATCGTAACCCTTGATTTGCTTTGTATCCATCTTCAAGCGCTTGAGTTCCGCGTCGAACCACAGGCGTGTGCCTGATCCGGGATTCCGATTCACGAAGCGCACTTCCTGGCGGGCGATATCCTTGATCTTCTGGATCGATTTTGGATTCCCCGCATGTACCATCAAGCCTTGTGTGCGATAAGCCAGCGTGACCAACTCCACGGCGCGGTCGGGAAAAAGATGCCGGACCGTGGAAGCATTGTATCCACCGTCATCGTCGAGAATATGGGCGCCTGAAATCTGGCATAGTCCCTGGCGTAGATTGACGAGACCATCCAATGAGCCAACGGGAAAATTCAACAGATGGAAATGTTTTTCCAGGTGTCTTGCAGCCGATTCCAATGCAAGGTCATGGCTGCCGGAGAAAATCAATGGGGGCTTTTTCGTTTTTGGCAGGATCAGTTGCTGAAGTAAAAAAGCGCCCGCTTTTGATTGATAGTATTTTTCCGTCACTTTTCCCGTTCTGCGGATTTCGATCATCTCAACCAGGCCGGCGGCCTGAAGTTTAAGCATGTGATGACGCACCCAGGCAGGGGATTGGTGGAGGCTGCGCGCCAGTTGCGTAAGCGTCGCGGGAGAAGCCATCAACCGGCGTAGGATGGCCATGCGATGCACATCTGCCAGGAGTTTGATCTGCTCGAACGCGTCAACGGGTTGGATGTTCTGCATAACGATTAAGGAAAAGCTTAATCGTAGTTTAATCGAAGTGGATATGTTTGTCAATTTGACATGCTGGCCTTCGGATTTGAGTTTATACCTCTGGATTTCCAGCCACTGATTTCACGGATTCCACTGAAAAGGAAGCGGAAGGGAGTGTCCAATTTTGTGGGCTTTTATATTGTTCACCACGGAGCGTATTTGCGCTTTGTATGCTTGCTTGGAAGAACACCAAGTACAGGTCGCGAAGGATACAGAGTTTCTCCTTTGTTTTCTCAGCGAACTCTGCGATCTCTGTGGTAAAAAGCTGCTTATCCCATCCTTTTGGACACTCCCAAGCGGAAAAACCCGTGCAAATCTGTGCAATCCGTGGCAGAATCCATAAGCTTGGGTTGATCATGATTCAAATAAGGAGTAGAACCATGCAGTTGGAGATGATCAAATTATTTATTGAGTATCACGTGGATATGACCCGCCGCGTTTGGGATTCGGTGGATAAGATTTCCGAGGAGCAATTTCTGTCGGACGACTCTTATTCGCGCGGTTCCATCCGCAATCTGATGGTGCATCTCGCCGGCACGGATTTGGTGGATAGCGGTAAGAGAAAGTTCAAAATTGCATCTAAGAATGGTAAACCCGTGATAGGCAAAACCACGTGGACAAAAACGATTCTGGATGTCCGCACGCAGAATGCAGGTTTGTATTGTGAAGATGTAAAGGCTTGGGCGCTCTCCGCGCTGGAAGATTCAGAAGGATTGCGAGTTTGAATTTGAACCCTCAGACCATCCATTGGCGCTGGAACAACAGAATGGAATTTCTTGGGAAAGAGTGCAGGAGATCGCTGAAATTCTTTTACATCTATAATGGCAGGCACGGAGTACGAAATCTTCGCGGCAGCACATCCGAAGGGATGCGGATTTCGCTGAAATTCTTTTGCATCTATAATAGCAGGGACGGAGTGCGAAATCTTCGCGAAGCATCCCCGAAGGGGACCAGATTTCGCTCCAAAGCTCAGGACCTTTGAGTACGTTCTTGTACTGATTTAGCTTTCTAAAGGAAAACAACATGGCTGAAAGAATTTATACAAATAGAAGATACCTCGATGCCCTCGAAAAGAAAGTGCTTGTCTTCGATGGCGCCATGGGCACGAGTTTACAAAATCAACACCTCACTGCCGGAGATTTTGGCGGTGAGAAATACAATGGCTGCAATGATTATTTGGTGATCTCCTGCCCGGAAGCTGTGGAAAAAGTCCATCGCTCGTTCCTCGAGGTCGGTGTGGATGTGATCGAGACCGATACCTTCCGCTCGAACCGCATCACGATGAAGGAATATGGCTTGCAAGACCGCGTCATCGAGATCAACGAAGCCGCAGCAAAGCTTGCACGTGGACTCGCAGATGAATATTCGCAGGCACAGACTTCCGAAGTCTCTGAGACTTCGGAAGTCTTGCACCCCCGTTTTGTCGCGGGTTCCATCGGCCCCTCTGGCAAACTTCCCTCCACGAACGATCCTGAACTCTCCAATGTTGGTTTCGATGAACTTGTTGATGTTTTCCGCGAACAAGCTGTTGGCTTGATGCGCGGCGGCGTGGATCTTCTGTTGATCGAGACCTCGCAGGACATCCTCGAAGTCAAAGCTGCCATCCTCGGTTGTCATAAGGCCTTTGAAGAGACAGGAGTCCATTTGCCGGTCCAGGCCCAAGTTACGCTAGATACCACCGGTCGCATGTTGCTTGGCACGGATGTGGCTGCCGCGCTGGCCATCCTGGAAGGCATGGGCATTGATGTCATTGGCCTCAATTGTTCCACCGGCCCGGAGCACATGCGTGAGCCGATCCGCATCCTGGGCGAAAATTCCACGCTTCCCGTTTCGTGCATCCCCAATGCGGGGCTTCCATTGAACGTGGATGGGCAGGCGGTCTACCCGTTGGAGCCTGAACCGTTTGCAAATGACCTTTATGAATTCGTGACCAAATACCATATATCGGTTGTGGGCGGCTGTTGCGGCACAACTCCCGCACACCTGAAATTGCTGGTGGATAAATTGAACGCCTATCCACACCCTGCACGGCCCTTGCATTCGGAACCGAAACTGGCTTCCGCCATGTCGGCCCAGGCCATGCAGCAAAACCCTCCGCCCACCCTGCTCGGCGAGCGCTGCAACGCGCAGGGTTCGCGCAAATTCAAGAAGATGCTGCTTGAAGAGGATTACGATGGTATTTTGGAGCTGGCCCGCGACCAGGTCAACGGCGGCGCGCATGCCCTGGATATCTCCTGCGCCGTCACCGAACGCCCTGATGAAGTGGAACTCATGCGCAAGGTGGTCAAGAAACTGGAGATGGGCGTGGATGTTCCCCTGGTCATTGATACCACGGAATTGGATGTCCTCGAAACCGCTCTCAAGACCGCGCCGGGACGCTGCCTGATCAACTCCACTAATCTCGAAGCCGGCCGCCTCAAGGCGGATAAGGTTTTCGGGCTTGCGAAGCAGCATAACGCGGCAGTCATCGTTCTAACGATTGATGAAGGCGGCATGGCCAAAACCCGTGCCAAAAAGCTTGAGGTTGCCAGACGCATCTACGATATTGCGGTCAATGAGCACGGCCTCAAGCCGGAGGCCCTGGTTTTCGATGCCCTGACCTTCACGCTTGCCACGGGTGATGAGGAATTCGTCAACTCCGCCATCGAAACCATCGAAGGTATTCGCCTCATCAAACAGAACCTGCCCGGCGTGTTGGCCTCTCTGGGGGTCAGCAACCTTTCCTTCGGCCTTGCTCCTCAATCGCGGCCCGTGTTGAATTCCGTCATGCTTTATCACTGTGTGCAGGCCGGCCTCGATCTGGCCATCATCAATGCGGCGCAGGTCAAGCCTTACAGCGAGATTAATGAGCAGGAACGCGGGCTGGCCGAAGACTTGATCTTTAATCGTCGCGCCGATGCCTTGCAGAGATACATCGAATATTTCGACAAGGTATCGCCCGTTGAATCCACTACCGCCTCCGATCCAACCGAAGGCATGACGCCCGAGCAGCGTTTGCATTGGAAGATCGTTCATCGTCATAAGGAGGGCGTGGAGGCGGATATCGATGAGATCATCCTGCGCGACGCGTCTTCCTCTCCCAGCGGGAGAGGGGAACAGCACCTCTCAAGACATGAGGTGGCTGTGACTACCCTCAATACCGTCCTGCTGCCTGCCATGAAGGAAGTCGGCGACAAATTCGGGGCGGGGGAATTGATTCTGCCCTTCGTGCTCCAGTCTGCCGAGGTCATGAAGAAGGCCGTTGGGCATCTCGAAAATTATCTTGAGAAAAAGGAGGGCGTGAGCAAGGGATTGATTGTACTCGCCACGGTCTATGGGGATGTGCATGATATCGGCAAGAACCTCGTCAAGACCATCCTCGCCAATAACGGCTACGATGTGATCGACCTCGGCAAGCAGGTCCCGGCGGAAACCATTATCACCAAGGCGGTCGAGGTCAACGCTACTGCCATTGGCTTGTCCGCCTTGCTGGTCTCCACCTCCAAGCAAATGCCGTTGATCGTGAATGAATTGCATCGCCGCAATTTGAAATTTCCGGTTCTGGTGGGTGGCGCAGCCATCAACCGCCGCTTTGGCCGCCGGATTTTCTTCACCGAGGACGGCCAGTCCCACGAGCCTGGCGTTTTCTACTGCAAGGATGCGTTCGAGGGACTGGAGACCATGGAAAGACTCATTGATCCCGAACGCCGGCCTGCCTTGCTCGAGCAGGTCCGCCGTGAAGCGGATATGGAGATGGGCCGCGCCTCGCAGGTGCCCGCACATCGTAAAACGGGAACCCGCTCACAGATCCAGCCTGAACCGCTTACGCATGCTGTTAAGTGGGGCCAGCGTGTTGTCAAGGAGTTGCCGCTTGAGATGGTCTTGAAGCATTTGAGCCGCAACGAGTTGTATCGTCTCTCGTGGGGCGCCAAGAACACACACGGCGCGGAATGGGATAAGCTCAAAGCGGAATTCGATGCGCGCTTGGAGAAGATGACCCGCGAGGCGCTGCGCCTCAAGTGGCTCAAACCTCAGGGCGTTTACGGTTTCTTCCCCTGCCAGTCGAACGGCGATGAATTGATCGTTTACGATCCCGAAACCGTTAATTCTGCCTCGCCCGATGAAATCACGCGTTTCACATGTCCGCGCCAGCCTTATGATGAGCATCTGGCCCTGTCCGATTATTTTGCCTCAGTGGAATCTGGCAAAATGGATGTGGTCGCCTTCCAGGTGGTCACGGTTGGACGGGAAGCCACTGAAAAATTCGATGCCCTGCAAGCCACGAATGATTATTCTGAAGCCTACTTTACGCACGGACTTGCCGTTCAGTGCGCCGAAGCGACTGCCGATTATTTGCATCAACACATTCGACGGGAGCTTGGCCTTGGCGAAGAACAGGGCAAGCGCTATTCATGGGGGTATCCCGCCATTCCCGAACTGGAGGATCATAAGAAGGTCTTTCAGTTATTGCCCGCCGCCACGACCGCGCTCGGCATGAGTCTCAGCGCCGCCTATCAGCTGATTCCCGAACAATCCACCGCCGCCATCATCGTCCATCACAAGGATGCCAAATATTATTCGGTCGGCGAAAGCCGCGTGGAACAATTGATGAAGTAATATAATCAAAAGGTGCTTCCCCGCTCCGAACGATTTCCTATCCTTGCCCTGCACATTGTCAATCAAGACACGGGCCATCGCGCTACCGTCCTGCAAAGGCTTTATGAATTCAGCGCGCCGACTTTTGGTCAGGATTTTATTCTATGGCTGTGGAGCAGGAAGTAACGCTTGGTCGAAAGGGAATAGATAAATGAAACAATTTGCACTTATCACATTGGTGTTCATTTTTGCCCTCGTTTCCTGTGCCCCGGTTACGACTGTCGCCTCAACCCAAACAGCTATTCCAACTTCTACGTTAACTCCTGTTCCGCCAACTATCACTCCAACACCTGCGCCAGAAAACTTGGCAGACGCAAACGATCTCTCCACATGGGTTGACCAATATGTGAATGCTTATGGCGGACAAGTGACTGTCAACAGCGTGGAGATGAACACAACTCAACTTACAAACGCAATCAAAGCAAATCCAGATTCGTTTACGCAGGAAAAACAAATCAATGGAATCGAATATTCGTTTTTGGTAGTGAATGATGCGCCCTTGGCAATTAACAAAGAACAAAAAACATGGGAAGCAATTGGCCTAAAGGATTTAGGCAATATGTTGAACATAGAAATTGGAGATTCTTTGGCATGGAAAACAAAGGATGAAACAGAAATTCATGATCCTCGTTATTTCTCAATCTTGGAAAGAAATTATTCGGTTATCACCTTTGCACAAGGTATCTATTGGAAATGGTTTGAGCCGGAGTATAACGGCGCTATAGACCAATGGAGCCTTTACGATATAAAGTCCCAAATAGCTATACTCAAAAACATCAACCCGCTATTCACAATTCGTGTTCAACCATTGCTTTTTGCGGCAAACAACCCTGATTGGCTTAGTTCGCTAACCGCAGAAGAACAAAAGTCTGCAATTGAGAAACATATTCAAGACGTGTATGATACATTGACAAAATTAAATGTTCAACCTACAGAATGGGTAGTCGTCAACGAACCTTATTTCAAAGGCTCTGGCTGGGTTAGAGAAGATAATCTATACGACAAATTGGGATATGACTATATTCCTTTCAGTTTTCAAACAGCACGTCATATCTTAAGTCCGAATGCAATATTGATTTATAACGATGTTGCCAATAATTCATCTTCCCAAACTGAATACTCATACTATACGGATTTAACAAAACAAAACATTGAGCGGATAAAGCAGACAGGCATCGACAACATAGCAGTTGGTTTACAAATGCACCTTACAGGCACGGTGCCGCCAAATGAATCAGACTTAATCACTACGATGCAATCTTATGGATTCCCCGTTTATATTACCGAATTGGATGTGGACATGTCGGGTATTCCAGAAAACCAACAACAAATAATTCAATCCGACATATTCGCTACTGTTTTTAGAGCTGCAATTAAGTCGGGTGTATGCAAAGGTATTTCATTTAGGAATGGCGTAGATATTTATTCGTGGCCAAAAGATTATCTTGGAAGGCTTGATTCAAATCCTACTTTATTTAATGATAATTTTGAACCAAAACAAAGTTATTACGCCGTTCTAAAAGAACTCTTTACATTTGTCGAAAATAAATAGTTGGAAGTTCCTGTTTATCTTTGTTCATCTCTGGTGAATTAATTCCAGGAGTGACACGAATCGAAAATATATCAATTGCCTAATGGATGCAGTAAGATTAACCTCCAAATGAAAAAACTCTTCCGCTCCGAACAATTCCCCATCCTCGCCCTGCTTATCGTCATTTTGGCGATTGGCTTGTTCACACTTACCAACTTTGGCGAATCATGGGATGAACTTCAATTCTACAAATACGCCGATCACGCCCTTGCTTCCTATGGAACCTGGCTTCAAAGTGCGCAGATCATTGTCACTGGCAACACCTACGATAACTACGGCCCCGCCTTCGTCATGTTCACAGCCTTGGTCGCGCGCGGTCTGCATGCCCTCGATCCAAACGGACTGGTCTCTGATTTTCGCCATCTCGTTTACTTCCTCACCTTCGTGGCGGGCATCTATGCGTTTTACCTGCTTGCCCGCCGCTGGATGAGCGTCTGGGCTGCCTTCGCCGCTACGCTTCTTTTCGCCGCCCAGCCTGTCTTTTGGGGTCATGCCTTCATCAGCCCCAAGGACATTCCCTTCCTCAGCGCCTTCCTGATTAGCCTTGTATTGGGATTGCGCATGGCAGACTCGCAACTGGTGGTCAACGGAAAGATGCCGCGCGCCTTAATTTGGATCACCGGTGCTTGGGTACTTTCCCTGCTCTTCCTTTTCTTCACCCCTCAAATCCTGGATAACGGGCTGTCCACGTTGATTCGAAACGCCTCCTCCCAGCCCGAAAGCTTTTTCGGCGCTGCGTTCAGGAATCTCTCTTCCAGTTTTGGCAGGACCAAACCGGATATATATATTGAACGCGCCTTGGTGGCCGTGATTTGGCTCAAATTGCTCTATCTTCTCATCAGCGCAATCTTGGTGGGACTGCTTTATCGCAAGCAATTTCCCGAAATCTTTAAATTATTCAGATGGGATGTCTTGTTGGCAGGCCTCGCGCTCGGGCTGACGGTCTCCATCCGCATCCTGGGCCCCTTGGTTGGGCTTTTGGTTGCGATCTATGCCTGGCAAAAGACCGGCAAAAGATCGCTGCCTGTGCTCTTCGTGTATGCAGGCCTTGCCCTGGCAGTGATGCTGGCCGCATGGCCGTATCTGTGGCCTGATCCGCCTGCGCGTCTGGTTGAGAGCCTGCGCGTCATGTCGGAATATCCGTGGACGGGAAAAGTATTCTTCGATGGAGGCTATTACGCCTCACAGAACCTGCCGCGTTCCTACCTTCCGATGTTACTGGCCATCCAGATCACCGAACCGGTTTGGCCCTTGTTCTTTTTAAGCCTGGTCTTGTTGTGGAAGAACAAATATCTTTTGATCGCCACACTATTGTGGTTTGTTTTGCCCTTGGCTGCCCTGATCGTTTCGCGTTCGCCGTTATACGATAACTTCCGCCAGGTCATTTTTATCCTGCCTCCGGTGTTCTTCGTTTGCGGCTTGGGCCTGGACTGGCTCTTTCAACGCCTCCGCCAACCTGTGGTACGCGGCGTGATTGTAGCCGCCTTGGCCTTGCCGGGCATCCTTGCGGGCATCCAGTTGCATCCGTATGAATATATTTATTACAATAGCTTTATCGGCGGCGAGCGCGGCGCCCAGGGACGCTTCGAGCTGGATTATTGGGCTACCTCCTATCGGGCGGCTATGGAGTATGTCAACAGTGTCGCGCCTGCCAACGGAAAAATCTTTGTCGCTGGTCCGTCCTACATTGCGGAGATCTATGCCCGCCGCGATCTAAGAGTCTATATGGATAGCGATATGAACTCTCAAGCCTTCGATTATGCTATTATCACCACCCGCTATTCACTGGATCAGACGGACTTATCGGGCGCACAGGTGGTTTATACTATTGAGCGTGAAGGCGTGCCTCTGACGGTCATCAAGAAGGTGCGCTAGAAAATAGCCACAGATCAACGCGGATAAACACTGATCAGTGAAAAGCAAGAAGAAAATAGGAACGTTCATCAAAAAATCTGCGTGCCTTTGTGTTTACACTTGCACCTGGCGCAAGTGCAGGTGTCTGCACCCATTCTCTATTCTCTTTTCTCTACTCTCTAACACGATAGGATCTAACGATGAATTTATTGGAACAATTGAAAAGCGGCACTTTATTGGCTGACGGCGCCATGGGCACCATGCTGCACAGCCGCGGGGTCAGTTTTGAAAAGTGTTTTGATGAGTTGAACCTGACCGATCCCGGCGCGGTCGCGGCCATCCACCGCGAATATATCGAGGCGGGCGCGCAATTGATTCTGACCAATACCTTCGGCGCAAACCGCTTTAAGTTGAGCAAGCATGGCTTGGATCAGAAAATGATCCAGATCAACCAGGCGGGCGTGGAACTTGCCAAACGTGTCGTCTCGGCTTCCTTCAAGGATGTTTTGATTGGGGGGGACGTTGGGCCTTTAGGCGTGCGCATCGCGCCCTTTGGACGCGTCAAACCCGAGCAGGCGCGCCGTGCCTTTGCCGAACAGATCGAAGCCTTGTGCCAGGCAGGTGCGGATTTGATCGTGATCGAAACCATAAGCGACCTGTATGAGATCCAGGAAGCCATCCGGGCCGCCCAGCAGGTTTGTGCATTGCCGCTGGTTGCCTCCGTCACCTTCACGCGCGATGATCGTACCTTGTTGGGCGATGACCCACTGAAAGTCGCGCGTATCTTGCATGAGTCCGGTGCGGATGTGATCGGCGTCAACTGTTCGGGCGGGCCGGCGCAGCTTTTGCGCTTGCTCAGGCAAATGCACCAGGCCGTTCCCTCTGGGAAGTTTTGGGTAAAGCCGAATGCGGGCTGGCCTGAGCAGGTCGGTGGGCGCATCATGTACCCTGCCGATCCTGAGTATTTTGGCGACTACGCGCTTTCGTTCCGTGAAGCGGGCGCGGGCATCGTCGGCGGATGCTGTGGCACAACGCCCCAGCACATCGCCGCCATGCGGAAAGCGCTGGATTCTTCAGTTCATTCCCCCGTGTTCATGCAGACTTCCGAAGTCTCTGAGACTTCGGAAGTCTTGGACTCGGAACAGCCGACCCAGTTTGCGCAAAAGCTTGCCGGTGGAAAATTTGTCATCTCGGTCGAGATGGACCCGCCGCGCGGCCTCTCGACTCACAAACTCATCGCCGGCGCTTCGCTCCTGACCGAGGCCGGCGCAGATGTCATCAATGTGGCCGATTCCCCCATGGCGCGCATGAGGATGTCGGCTTGGGCAGTCTGTGATGTGGTGCAGCGCCGCGTCAATGTGGAGACCACCCTGCATTTCCCGACGCGTGGACGCAACCTGTTGCGCGTCCAGGGCGACCTGTTGGCTGCCCATGCCTTGGGCATTCGCAATGTATTCGTGGTCATGGGCGATCCGACCTCGGTTGGCGATTATCCCGAAGCCATGGATAATTATGATCTGGTACCCTCGGGTTTGATTAAGCTCATCAAACAGGGCTTCAACGCCGGCGTGGATCATTCCGGCGTGAGCATCGGCCAGCCCACGAATTTCTTTGTGGGCGCGGCCTTGAATTTGTGCGCGCCGGAACCGGAGCAGGAGATCAAGAACCTGCGGAGAAAAATCCAAGCGGGTGCGGATTTCTTTTTAACCCAGCCCATTTATCACTCGGAAGATGGCAGCGGCTTCCTATCTGCCTATGAAAAGCGGTATGGAAAACTCGACAGGCCGATTCTGGTCGGCATCTTGCCTCTGGTTAGTTTGAAACATGCCAACTTTTTGAACCATGAAGTTCCGGGCATTTCCATCCCGGATGCGATCATCCGGCGCATGGAAAAAGCGGGTGAGGGCGCCGCGCAGGAAGGCGTGCGC
>Ga0182027_10001737_pt1 | contig 35941 bp, 42 predicted proteins | sample 712E1DmetaG_FD_121300 | JGI IMG/M metagenome (GOLD analysis project Ga0182027, IMG submission 121300) | Permafrost microbial communities from Stordalen Mire, Sweden - 712E1D metaG (Illumina Assembly) | ecosystem: Environmental > Terrestrial > Soil > Wetlands > Permafrost | place: Sweden...
AATCTCGCGGCAAACTCTTCTATCGATTGGCTCAACAAGCCGTGCAGGTCGGCCCTGTTCTGTTTGCAACCTTGGTCAAACCACAACCTGTTGTGTATGGTGGCGTCAAGTAAATACCCCTAATGCTAAATTACCAACCCTCGACATTTTGGCTCGAAAACGATCCTGGGATATAGTTTGCGTTCGCTGATGGAGAAGCACCGTTGACTGCGGATTATGCCGCCATCGTTCCGGTCTTTACAAAACATCATTTGATGTTCCCAAGGTCATCCCGCCATGAACAGCGGCGGGAAAAGGGGGTTCTGGTCAAGTTGTTCCTCTGTTTTCCCAGATGATCGGGAGAAGATACCGAAAAATATCTATAACTTATTGATAAATATGGTAGGCACGACTGGACTCGAACCAGCGACCTCTTCCGTGTCAATCTCCATCTTACCTTTACTTTCAACGACTTAACCGCACACGGAATACCGCCTAAGCACCTGTATTTACGTGTAAGCCGTCTCAATTTTGGGTGAATTCTTGGGTGAGTTCTTAAGGCCACCAGAGCATTCTTCCCCGTCTGAAGCTCCGGCGGGGCCGTCTCCCGATTAGCGGCTATGCTTTGCATGTTGCTCAAGCTTTAGCTTCGCTCTCCCCATTGGCGGTGAACCAGCGATGCACCTAGCTCTCGAACCCTTCGTTGCAGGGACACACTTTGTCTGCGACCAACTCTAAAAGTGGTTTCCGTCTGCCCCCAGTTGCCAGTGCGGTGAAATGCTTCCAACGCAACCTTAAGACCGGGGATGCTAGCCTCTCCAAAACGCACGAACTCTTCAATGCGAAATCTCTGCTCCTCACGTTCCCGGCTCCGGCATTCGGCTTGCCTAAGGTACGTTGAATTCGAATGACAGAACTCGTCGGATGCTCCGAATTCCGCACCGACCTCGAAGGGGAGGTTTCTTGGATTTGAGAGTGGACGACTTCTCCACTTCGCGTAAAGAGTATTGAACCTGTTGGTGAGGCATTGATTAATGAAGCTTCGGAACCTTGCCTCGTTTGCTCCGTGCATCCGCTCTGGAGCAAACGTCTGAATCACATCCTCCTTGCCGTTGGCCCGGTGTATCGAGCACAAGGGCAATGCCGCCAGATGCAAGAGAAGTTCTTGCGTCCAGTCTTCCGCCTCGGTCGCCGAAACACAACCTTGAACCCGCTTCCTCACCCAGTCCGAAACGTAGGTTGGGAACCGCTGGTAGAACTCACTGAAGCAGTTTGGGACGATGAACCCATCGTGGCCCACGAAGTGACTGTCTCGGAAGGTGAATGCATCCCCCCACGTGGAGGAATTTTCTGAAACTGCTCCAAGTTTTTCGGTATTTGCCATTGCCCCCCCTGATGGGGGACCGTACCAAAGGAGGCAGTTCAATGACGACCAAAGCAAGGGCAGGGATGGAAGAGTTGGTTCTGCGGGTTCAGGCGGCACTCAATTTGGTTACGAAGAAGGAAGCAGACTGCCTTGTCAATGTGTTCGTCTCGTGTCTGGAAGACATGCTCGTTGAGCATCTCTCGGAGGATGGGTACTACCTCAAGCTGAACTGCTTCGGGAAGTTCATCGTCCGCCACAGACCCCTGACTAGCAGAAAAATCGGCTTCAGCGGTGAGACCCGCAGAATTCCGCCGAAGCGCAAGGTGAAATTCCTTGTCCTCGGGAAGCTCCGACAACTTGAGGCTCTCCCAAGTAGTGCCGGGGCTGGCGCGACTGGACAGCCGTAGCGTTTCTCTCGATTGAGCGGATTGGCTGTGGATTACGTTCGCCTTTATTTCGCCTATACTCGGGGAATGGCATTCGGATTCCCAGTCATCGAGCGGAGACTGTTCGTCGTCACCTGCAAGCGATGCCGCCGCGACGTGCCCTCTGGCCGGGATGAGTTTCCCTTTCAACCCATCATCGTCGTGTGTCCACTGTGCGGCGAACTGCGTAGGTACCTGCCCACGGAGGTCTTTCTTGGGCGACCTGACCAGCTTGTACAGCACCAGCAGCGGGCCGGAGGCCGGTAGCTGGTTGGCTCCTCCGGGGCGGCCACGAAAATAAATTTTTCGGCTTGTCGCTAAAAACGGTTCAGAACGCCACTATATATATGAACCATTTTCTTGGTGGCTGTGGCGAGGGAGCTACAGGTCAAAGTGCAGGTAGTTGACTTCGCCCAAGAGATTTTCTATCGGGTGTTTCGCAAGGTGCCAACGAGGATTGAAGGGTAACTGGTGCTGTTGATGCCGCCACAACTGCACGGCATCTCCGCAGGTTCATCAGGCTCAATCATTTCGTTGTCTCGCCTCGTGCGATTTCGTCCACCCACCAAATAGGCGTTGCTCAATTGTCGTCAGGGCACGCTCACTGAAACCAAGCAGCATCGGAACACCCAAGAGCAACAACATATCAACGCCGCTGCAAATAGAAGTGGTACAGGAACTAACCGCAGAAGTAAACGTCTGTCCCTGAATCGACACCGGGAGAACACCCCACCCCAAGAAGGCACTGCCTATCAGGCTTGCCGCTATACCTACTCCCATCCGGCTCAGAATTTTCCGGCGATATGCGTCAAGTTCATTGGAAAGTCTGACCTCAAACTCGGGCATACGTCTCATTATGCTCACACTGCTTCCTGCGATTCCTGCTCCAAGCACGCCCAAGACGAGTAGAGGACGGCAGTGGGGATGGAAAGCATAGCGAAAACACACTGCGGATACTAAAGGCAAGACAGCCGTAAGAACGAAAAGCAAGATAGTGCAATTCTCCATCGAGTCTTCGTAATCAGTCGTATAGTCATCCCATGAATCTCTCTCTGCAAAGAGAAAATGCAATGCGGCTCTCGCCTCCTCTGGCTTCTTGAGGTCGTCTGCGACCTTCCGAAGGTCATTGGTGACTGATTCGGGAAGACCCCACTCCGTTGTAATGATGCTGATGATTAGCTCACCCTCACGCTGGACATCTCCGGCAGGGCAAAAATAAGCCCGGTACTGCCCCTGAGTTTCTGCGTCATCCATTAGCTTTCCAAGCCGGTCATAGTCAGGTTCAGACTTGGCACGCGCTTCAATGTCTTTGATGTGTTGGATGACCCCATCGAGCAGTTCTTTGTCCTCAGTCTGAAGCAGGTCGTTTGCATGGCGCGGTCGTTGCGCCATCTCTTCAACGAGTAATCGTTCACCTTCGATAAACGAAAGGACTCTGACTCGACGCTTGTCCAGCTTCCATAGCTTTCGGTTCCACCACCAACTCTTGTACATGGCAATATCTCGGGTGACGATGTAGAGGACGACCCAATTCTACCACTACAAAACAAGCACATGTCGTTCACTACGTCCACGCGATGCCCCCGCATATACCCCTGCGGAAGCCGATGGTCTTTCCTGTCGCGTAGCATTCTGGCTTTTTGTTTTGGGACATTGAGGTGGTCGCTCTTGATTTATTGTACGCAGGAGGCAAATGTCGCGAAGAAATAGACACGAGGGATGGGTCGGCCTCATTAGGCAGTAGTTGTGATTGACCGCTCAATGACCCCGGCGACTTCCTTACCGCCCCTCAACGGTTCGCTCCTCCATGTACTGCTCCAACCCCTTGACGGAATAAATCACCATCCTGTCGATTCTGGTGACCGGTGGCCTCGATGGCGATTTCTTGCTTCTCCACTTCTGAGCGTCGAGGCGCTCACGCCGAGAACGCCCCGGTGCTATCTTAGGGACGGGAGAATAATCACGATGAGCATCGACACCTTGATTGCAGAAATCGACGCCGAGATTTCTCGGCTCCAGCAAGCACTCACCTTGTTGTCAGGAGGCGTGGCACCGGTTGCGAAGAAAAGAGGCCGACCGGCTGGCGCGGTAAAGGCTGCTGGCAAACCCGCGAAAGCCGCCAAGCCGGTAAAGAAGAAGAAACATAAGCTCTCGCCAGAGGGGCGTGCCAGAATCGCAGCGGCAGCTAAGGCGCGGTGGGCGAAGGTAGCGGCACAGAAGAAGGCGGCGGCTAAAGCAGCGGCCAAAGCGGCGGCTAAAGCAACGGCAAAGCCAGTGAAGAAGGCTCCGGCCAAGAAGGCTCATGCCAAAAAGGTTCCAGCCAAAGCAGCGGAGACCGTGGAGCCCAGCACCCCGCAGCAGTAATCGGGTAAAACCAAGGCTCAATACGCAGTAGTCGTGCTTCACCACCTAAAGCGCACTGGCTCAACTGCCGGGGTTGGCTACTCGTCTTCCTCTAAAGCAATGATGCCGCGCCGATACCACTCAAACGCCCCCGGCGTGTTGGCGTCTTCGGGGTATCGTTCACCCCAAGCGGCCCCGAGGTCGAACAATGTGGCATTGTAGTCGTGCTGGCTCTCATCACTTGGCTCTGTTTTGAATTTGTCGCGTGCGGCCAGCCACTGGTCGATTGCTGTTTCGAGGCTTGGCACCACACGAACATCGAGGCATAGATTTCCTTTGCATTTCATGAGCAGGTCTCCTACCCATGGCTTTGGAAGTGGACATTTGAACGGGGTTTTGCTCCTCGACCATCCGAGGTCGCATGTGCTCGTCTGCGGCGGACGTTCTACGACGCCGACCGAGGGGTTCGAGCGGATATATCATGAAACTGATTTCCGAGGCACAATTTGAGGACTGAAGGAGGGATAGTACCAAATGGCAAATTCAGGTTCTCATTTCGAGTTGCCCGGAAAAGTTGAACACTACTTGGGGATACTCTCGAAGGTTTACAAGAGAGAGGGACAGAACCTTAAACTCTCCATCATCGTCAATGCCCGAATCAACGTAATTGAGGGAACATTTCACGACAATTGGAATGGTGGAATCGACGGTCATTCAGTCATACTTACGCTTTCACAAGACCTGTTCTTGAGCGTTCTGGACAACCGAGCACAGCTTGAAGGTGAAATCTGCAAAGACATAAACAAACTCCACACGCCAGAATCTGAGCACATTGACGAAGTAACCTTCGAAATGCTTCCGCAAGCGGAGACCGATTGGCGTCTCGAATCAGAGGCAATGGAAACCCCGCGACGAACAATTGCTCCTGAACGGTCTACAAGGATTTGGGGCGATTCAGGTTATCGCGTCTTTCTTAGTCACAAGACGGAAGTTAAGAAGCAGACGGCTGCGCTGAAAGAAAGTCTTAAGCTGTACGGAATCGCCAGCTTTGTGGCGCATGAAGACATTGCGCCGACTAAAGAGTGGCAGAATGAGATTGAGACGGCTCTGGAATCAATGGATGCATTCGTCGCTCTACTCACAGACAACTTTCATGAAAGCCTGTGGACAGACCAAGAAGTAGGGTATGCAATCGCTCGGGGTGTTCCCATCATTGCGGTAAGGATGGGCCGTGACCCTTATGGCTTTATTGGGAAATTTCAGGGTTTACCTTGCACATGGGCTGACGCGCCGAGCAAGCTGGCAAGTCTCCTAATCAAGCACTCGCGAATGCTTTCTGCGTTCATCGAGGTATTGCCAAAGTGCCGAAACTTTGAAGAGGGGCTGAAACTTGCACAACTATTAGCTCAAATCGAGTCGTTGACGTTGCAACAAGCCGACCAAATGATGAAGGCGCACAACATGAACCCTGAATTGAGCGGCTGCTGGGGGTTCTCTGGAGTGAGGGGTCAGCCGTATGGGATGGGATTGGCTTATCACCTTTCGCGGCTCACAGGGATGAATTACTCCAGAAGAGGCAACGGCCAAATAGTGCGAAGCGAAAGATGAATCACGGAATTTGAAGCTTCTGACCCTGAATGGATGCAAGCCGTCGCGACCGATTCCGGCTAATAGACTAAACCATGTGAACCAGTCGCTCGGCAGCGGAATGGCGGCAAAAAGCCCCCGAAAATCGGGGGCTTGGAATGAGGGTTTTTGAACCAGTACAGTTGACACGATGCCCACGTTGCAGTTCTCTGAGTCAATCATCGCCAAGTGCCAGTTGGCCTGTCGTGAATGCTCGAAACCTGAGCGCACTGGCTTCCGTGGCAAATCTCTAAGACCTGCCATCCCACGAATGAACCGTCCATGAATTGCTGCTGTAAATACACGGGGTTCTCAGCCCCCATTAGCGGCGTGTCATGCACAGAGCCCACAGCGAGTGCCGGACAAGTGGGTGAGAACGTTCCATTCCTGTTGGTTCCGAGACACAGGATGTCGAGTGTGCTCCCTTTGGTCAACAAGGGAGCCCAAGGAGGGGCGTAGGAAAAGAGTGCGGTATCCTTGGGTGTATCACCGCTCTTATCTAAAATGACCGTCAGCCTCTGCAACTGTGGTGAGCGTGTGTGCGTGTAGCCGTTGTCATCTGTGGTAGTTATGTTTACCAGCGTCGAGTGGAGCACTCGTATGGTCATGCAGCCGGGGCATCTGATTTCTTGGCCATTTCCTCTCTGGTGAGGACTCGCTGCTGCACTCCTTTGACGTGCTTGCTCAGCTTCCCTCCTTTCAGCTTCCGCATTCCTTTTTGCCCTAACCTCACGAAAATACGCAAAGCATCTTGCGTCTTGCACGACTTCATCGCTTGGGTTATCGGGACGGCAGTTTGCAACCTCCCATTTACGATTTCGTTCTTCGCGGCAAGAAGTGCCCATTTTCGCATGGAGTGAGTTGCCAAGCCACGATTCTCCATGCGACTCGTCATATGTGTAGCGGGTACCTGCATAGTGAGACCCAGTAGCGGCTGGCACTATTGCAAGCGTCTCGGTGGGTTCTCCATTCACCTTGATGCTGGCCGTGTAATTGTTGGCTTCGTTATAAAACGTGATGGAGAACTTTGTGCCGTTCTCGCATGAGAACGAGAACGGGCCATGAACGTCTGTAGCAACTCGCACAGGAGAACTGCCAGCCTGTGCCCAGCCGACCAGAACAGCAACGAAGAACAACATAACTGGCAATAAAAGGACGACACGTTTCATACTGAACCTTTCATAACCCGTTTCCACGCTAATCTGCTCGTGGTGTTTCTGCTCGTAACACTATAAATCTCAAGGCGTGGCTAAACAAGGCAAATTCTTCCGCGCTTTGGGTTCCAGAGTGCGGGAGCTTCGCAAGAAGCGCGGCTATTCTCAGGAGGACATGCTGTCCTTCGGCTTCTCCACCCGCCATTGGCAGCAGGTGGAGGCCGGACGGCCTATTACCGTGACCACTCTGCTCCGCATATGCGAAGTCTTCGAAGTGCCGATGTCAAAACTGGTTCAAGGGCTGGACAAGAAGGGCGTCTATGAGGTGCTCGATATCGAGATTCCGCCACGCGGGAGAGGTAGACAGAAGTGGTGAGGCTGGCCACAAACCTCGCAAGTGTGAACGGAATCAATCTCGGCAGCTTCGATGAGAGCGGAAATGGCATCATTTCTGAAATTCGTATAGAAGCGCAGACCACCAAACTTCTCTTTGACTTGGAGCACCTGAAATGAACGCCCAGCCTCCTTTTCTGCGGCGGCGACGACGGGCTCCAGCCGCTCACACAGCCGCCAGACAAGGTCGAACCAGCCGTCACCGTGGGCAAATCTAAAGGGCATCAATGTCTCGCGAATGTCCCCTTCCACGTTGAACCATGCTGGCCATCGCTCAACCAGCCGTTGCTCAAGTTCTCTTCGCATACTGTCCCCTCAATAATTCCAGTTGGACAGGACTTTCGAGTTAACCGAAGGTTTGGCGCTGCCAATGTCAAAGCTGATGCAGGGACTCGAAAAAGACGTGTACGAGAAGCTGGAGCCGGTGCTGCTTCAACGCCGTTGCCGCCGTCCCTGAATCAACGCCTGTTCATGAATTGGAAGCCGTGGCGAATCGCCGCGACCTCGCCGCGCTCGTACAGCATCTGAACGCAGGGGGCGCAGACATTGGACGTGTTTGCTGCGTATCTGCCAGCGTGGCGGACACGGGCGACCTCTTCATGCACCGTGCAGACAAGGCGAGAACACTCGGCGCATTGCACCCAGTCGGCCTCCGTGCAGGACGAAAGCTGGTCACGGTGACAGTCTGGCGGGGGAAAATCCATATGCGATGCCTCTACCCTATGAAAGCTTCAGTGTTTCCACGCTCTCGCGCAGCACCGCAATCTGAGCCTCCAGATTGTTGGTCATCTTGCGGAATTCGTCCAGCAGTTTTCCGCTGTGTGACTGGATGGTCTCCGTCCACGTTTTCATCTGCCCAATGCGGTTGACTTCTTTCTCTACGGCCAAGACGGCAGCATCAACCTCTTCCCAATTGCTCTCTTTCTTGTCGCGCTCCCTTTGCTTGCGGACGCAAAGTGCTTTCGCGAGGGAAAGCCCTGCACGGAGGATGACATCCGACTCAATCCTCTCAGCATCCCACACGAGAAGGACATCATCGCCATTGCGGGTGAGCATATCCATCCCCTGTGGGGCGGTCTGTGCAGAGAAGAGGAAGAGTCCAACGCTGGCACCCCGGTTCTTTCGAGCGGTATCAAGTTCAGCGAGAGCCTGCACCACGGAGTACCCTACATCCTCCTTTGCCTCTACAACAAACTTCTCTCCCGCCGCAACGCAGTCTGCCCCTAGCTCAACCACGAGGTCGCCAACCTTGCAGTTTTTTATCAGGCCGGTCGCTGCTCCCGTTCGAGTGGCAACATCCCCAGCCTTCTGCACTTCCTTCTCGATGAATTCACATGCCGTGGCTTCAAAGTCATTACCGTGCTGTGTCGAACGGGCGGTCTCTTTTCGCTGCGCTTTCATGCCTTCCAAAGCTGCTTTGACATCGCCTTGGAACGTCTGAACCTTCTGCTCGTGGTCATGGAGAATGTCCACTAGTTCCCGCTTCAGGCGATAGAGGGCGGAGCCTTCATTGTCGAGGGTCAGGTTCGCATCTATTGAGCCCTTAGCGTCGTTGATGACGGTGGAGAGGCGGGAGAGGGCAGAGCCTTCTTCATCAAGCGAGAATTCCTTGGTGATGGTCTCCTGTGCTGTTTCAACCCGCTTCACGAGCCGACTCAGTGCCGAGTCTTCCTTGTCCAAGGAGAACTCTTGCACTACATTGCCAATGTCATCGGCAAGGCCGTCCCTCAGCTTGCCGTTTGCTACGGTCAATTCCTTGACCAGTCGCGTGAGGGCGCTTTGGTCGTTGTCCAGCGAGAACTCCCCGAGGATGCGCTTCTGCTCTTCATCAATTACAAAGGAGATGGTGGAGCGAATCGAGGAAACGAGTCCATTGGCCTCCTCTGGATTCAGCAGCTTCATCAATGGGCTGTTCTTGCCGATGTGCTCGGCGAGGGTTTCTGCCAGCACGGAGCCGTTGCCGCCGACCTGCCGTTGCAGCACTTTCTCAAGGTCGCCGTCCTGCTTTATCAGGCGTTCGATGCGCTCTTGGAACCTGCCATCATTTGGGTCGAAGTATTCCCTGAGAGCATTCGTGAGATTCGAGTGGATTTCGTTGCGGGAGCCGTCCAATGCGCTCTTCAGGTCTTTCAGCAGCTTCTCGCCTTCTCGCCTAACCGCGTCTGCATCAATCTGTCCACGAGCGTGCTTCAGAGAAAGAACGCCAATCCGCAGGGCTGCAAGAGCATACTCATCTCGCTCTCGACCGTCGCTTCTCTGAAGCAACTCTGCGACGGTCTCGCGGTCGGAAACAACCAATGTAAGAGGAATTGATTGGGCGTCGTCGGCTGCTGACACAACAGGCTTGCGCGGTATTAACGAATCGGCAAACAAGGCGTCGGCCATGGGAACCAGTCTCCTTCCAAGGGGGGTGTAGAGGCTACAGGGATTGGATTCTTTGCTTGGGGGCTACAGGGCTCTAGGCGGCTCTGTAGACACATTTACCGCGCTGTCGCATCGGGCAGTTCCGCGCCTCGCCCGTGGGGGATTTGTGGCCGCAGTGGATGCATTCCTTGAGCGCCTGTTCTCCGGTCGGGTTCGCCTGTTCGACCAGCCGCGTCAGCGCCTCAAAATCCCTCTTGCTCCTACTCCATGTGGCGGCAACATACCCTGCCACCCCCGGCTTGCCCTTCACACGGAGTACGAAGCAGGGAAGGCCATCGCATCTCTGGCCTTCCATGACTTCATATTCGAGCGTCTTTCTCTTCATTGCCTCTCCCTCTCCGCGACCAGTTCCGCCAGCTTCCTGACTTCTTCCGGGGTCAAGGCAACGCGGGACTCATCCCATTTGTTCTTAGAGTAGCCAGCCGGTCTATAGCTCACACGTTCAGTGAGGATGAACACACCGTCTTCCTCGTTCACATGCAACGTCCGATTCTTGTCTGTTTTGTTGAGCTTCATTGCACGTCTCCTTCTCTATTTTATACACGCGCTACATTAGCCGCCTTCTGCATCGCTGGCATGGCTGATGGCCTCAGGTAATGCAGAGTGGTATCAAGACTGCTGTGACCAGTTAGAGCCATGACATCCCTCGGATTCTCACAGTGACTGAACATTCACGTCAGGTAAGACGACCGGAATTTGTGCAGGTAGGCATCACCGCATTCATTGTGCTTGACGCAACCTTCTCGCCGTCCGCAGGTGAGGCCAGCAACACACCAGTCCCTCTTCAACGCTGGCAGGAACTTAATGTCTGGCAGGTCGCTGCGGGTATCCGGTCATCATGGTAACAATTTGCCATTGATGACGTTGGTGACCGTCACCTTACCATTCGGCTCTCGAACAGTCACGTTCTGATTGACGGGACGTCCGTCGTTGCTGTTGTACATCGTATTGGTCGTAATAAATTTCCCGTCGCCAGTCCTGAAGTGATTGATTTCTCCAACGAGCTTGTTATTGTTGTCGTAACTTTTCATTTTTGTTTCTCCTTTGAAGTGGATTAAAAACCGGTTGGCCTTGGCGGGTCTGCCTCTTCGGTTACGCCGCGCACTCGACTAGTTGATGGTCGGCCTCGATGTTGCTCAATCCGCGTTGCCGCGCTTCCCTCACAAACCTGACCACACTAGCCCGTGAAATCCCGTGGCGCTTGGCAGTCTCAGTCAGACTCATTCCGCCCAAACGGTCGGCCACAACAGCATCATGGTCAATGTTTAACGGTTGACGGCCAACCGGCAGACCCTCCAATTTTCGTCTATGCATTCCAGCCTTGATGCGTTCCCGAATGAAACTCTTCTCCATCTCGGCAATACAACCTAGCATTGTCACGAACATGCGCCCGGTCGGAGTGCTGGTGTCCACCGCCTCCCTAGCGGAGATGATTTGAATGTTGGCAGCTTCAGCTTCATCAATGATGGCTAAAAAGTTTCGAGTTGAACGTGCCAGTCTATCGAAGGCGGCAGTAAGAATTACCGAAAATCGTCCTCGCCGACCCTCGCGCATCATGGCGTCAATGCCGGGTCGCCTCGCTTTTGCCCCTGAAATTCCGTGGTCACAATACGTGGCCACTACTTCAAATCCACGCTGAGCGGCAATCTCCCGAAGCTGGATAAGTTGGGATTCAGGATGCTGGTCTACGGTTGACGTTCTAGCGTACAAAGCACATAGCTTCATCACAAATGCCTCCTTATACTTTTGAACAGAATGTCTGACGGATTGATGATGGGGCGCAATCGCTCAATCTCAAAGATTGCAGCGTCGATATTTTTATAGCCAACTGCAGCCATCCATCCTGCAGCGAGGCACGGAGCCCTACTCAAGCCCACTCCACAATGAAGGAGCACGGTTCCCCAGCGAATGTTCTCCGCGATGGCGTCCATCACCGCATCAAACTTCCCAACGGGAATAGGTCTGTCATCCTCAATTGAAATTTGGATGTAATTCATCCCATGCAGCTTGGAGACTATGCACTCCTCGCACAGAGAAATGACTGTGTCGATGTGGTTCGGATTCCCCTTGACTAGCCTTTCGGCATCGGTCAATCCGCCTATCCAAAGCCGCTCCCAGATTTGGGTCATTGGGCTCCCCTTAGACTATGACTACAGCGCATAATGCCCATAGGACATAGTATAAACGGGTGCCGCTTCGGAATCAAGGGCATTATGCCTAGTGAGCATTATGTATAATGCAGACATGGGCTGGCGAATGCAAAAAGTGGCTGTATGCGATGTCTGCGGGTTCGCGTGGCTTCCGAAAGTACCTAACCCGAAGCTCTGTGCGTCGAAGAAGTGCAGGAGCACCCTATGGGATAAAGGCGGGGTCGATGGGCGCACGAAAGAGGCGAGGGGTAAGAAGAAGCGCGGCCAGAGAACATCAAAGCAATAGACTATCCGTCCGGGTTCTATTCATGGTGAAACGTTGACCGTGCGCTTGGGCTTGGGTCGTTCGGTCTTTGGTTTGGAATTCCGGCTGTCTAGGTCTTCCTTTGCGGGTTATGCAAATAGTCGCTGTTGGTGCTCCAATCGCACCGCTCCCTCGATGGCATCGAGAATCGACTGTGCGGGAATCTGAGCCAGTTCTTTGGGTTCTACCTTGTGTAACCCACCGCCATACACTCGACCTTCGGACAGTAGCTGAGCGGGTGTAATGTTCTGCAATGCCGCGAACACCTTCCCGGCAAGCGCCGGGTCAGTGGTGAGCGCATCAAGCAGTTGCCCTCTGGCATAGAGCATCAGATAGACGTTGTGTGCAGTAGCTTGAGAGCGATTCCAGATGAACCTGAAAGGGTGCTTTCCGTTTCTGGAGCGCCCCATGTAAGTGCAAAGGAATGGAGCCGGGGGACGCTGTTCTTGTGCATACCATCGAGCGCGGTGCATGGCTATATACGTCGAATCAACTTTCTGTGCTTTACCGTGCTGCAAATACTCATAAAACCGAGGCCACTTGGTCTTGATGTGCTCTTCCGTTTCATGGCAGTCAAGCAAGTAGAGGCGCGGTGATACATCGGGGACACCGCTTGCCAATGCCTCCACAACATCGCCAGTCAGATGGCGCGGGCCGGGGAGTATCGGTTTGAGAAATGCGCGCGGAATCCCCCATTCCTTAGCGCGGTCTTCAGCCATGATGAAAAAGCCATTGTCCCCAGTTGCAAGCCCCCGCTTAATGGTGAAGAGGTCGCCAAGGTTAAGCACGTCGCGGTTCCTAACGGCGGTGGTGGAGGGAAACTGCGTCCATTTTTGAGAACAACGCACAACGTCAAGGAGCACCATCGCTTCAGCTTCAGGATGGTCAATCTGTCCCGCGAAAGAGAATCTGACCTTGTGACCTTCGGGCGGTTGAGCCTTCCGAAAGATGACAACAGCGGACGATACAAGAGCATCAGTGAATTGCATGTCAGTTGGGCAGAATCGGTGAATCTGGAGCAGGGTCACGCGCTCGCTCAAATAGCGCCGAATAGCACCCCCGTAATTCACATCCATAAATTCGGAGGGAATAAGCCACACCCCAAGGCCGCCCTCCTCCATCCAACCATGCGCGTGCAAGAGAAAGTAGCAATACAGGCCAGCCAAACCGCTGATTGACATTTGCAGGGATTGGGCAAGTTGCGCCTTTAGGCGATTCTTGTCTTCACCGCTGAGATGATGATGGCGCACATACGGGGGATTGGTGAGCACAAGATTGAACTTTTTGACGGGCGGCTTTAGCTTAGTAAAATCTCCATGCACAATGCTGAGGCCGTGACCGTCCCAAAGACCACGTGCCGCGTCTACAAAGAGCGGGTCTAGCTCAATGCCGGATGCTTGCGCAATCTCCTTTGGCTTGTAGACCTCCAAGAGCGCCGAAAAGAATGACCCCGTGCCAAAGGCCGGGTCTAAGAAACTCACTCTCTCAGTCCCCATTAGAGTGCGGGCGTGGCGGGCGAGACTTACAGCAAGCGGTGCGGGCGTGGCAAACTGTCCCCACTTGTTGCGCTCCGCCGCGCTCTTGAGAGAGTCAAGCCTAACCTGCTCAACCAAGCGTGTTTTCTCGACAATGTGTGCGGCGGTTGTCATGGGTCAAAAGCCTAATTGGTTGAGGTCTTCCAATCGGTGCTCCCATATCCAGTCAATCCCTTCAGCGGCCTCATAGCCTAGATACGCCGCATCGAAGTAGCCACACAGGAACAAAACAAAGACCACGTGCTCGCCATACGCCGCCCTAAGCTGACTGACCTTTACCGCCTCTTCCTTGCGGCGCTTGTTCACGTTTGTGAAATCACCGGCAGACTTCGCTTCGAGTAGGACCGGCAAATGCGGGAGAGTCGCAGTCTTTGGTTGGATTACCGCGTCTACTGGAATGTTGACTGTCTTCTCATCTGTCTGCGAGTTTCTGACCTTTACGTTGAGCCGGAAAGTGAAAGTGCCGGGTTCCATCTGGTCAAGTGGCTGACCCAAACTATGCGCCTTGAGTTTGTAGCCACGTTCCACTAGATATTTCTCAATCAGGGCAAGCTGGCGCTTCTCTTGTGCGTTCCTGACAATGGGGTCAGCGACGGCACCGCATAAACGGTCAGCGACTATGGTTGAGGAGCGAAACCGCTCTTCCTCTGTTGGACGGCGCTTTTCTCCCAGCCAAGGAAAAATGTCTACGTCCAACATCCTAGTGATAATTCCTGTGATTTTCCCCAAGTGCTCATCGAGCAGTGCTGTGGAGAGTTGCGGTGGGAGTTTGCCCTCTTCCAAGGAACCAACTAGATTCTTGCTCGAATCAGCGAGTCCGATGAGCCGGTCACGTGCGAGTGGAGGACAAGTTGACATCCGAAGTGTGGGGAGGATGGCCGGGGATTCCCGGACAATTTCCGGGGTAATCTTGGTCAGGTCTTCAGTTGCAAGGAGACCGCGCTCAACGTGCTCAACCGTCTTGCCCCGCGTGTCCCGATAAGCCTTCGGAGCATAGGCCATAAACCACTCGTTGAATTGGTCAACGGACGCTCGGGTATCGGCTTTCCAAAGGTGCGGCTTATCGGCATTGATGGGCATGGGTTCCGCTTCCTGCAAATCTGGACATTTCACATGATTCTAAATGACTACCCCGCATACAGGTAGACTGCTGACGCGGCGTATGCGGACGCGGAGTGGCTCAGCCGGATGCCTCACGGGATTATTACATTTTTGGGGAGGCGGCGGTGATAAGAGTGGTGATGGAGCACGCGGCGGCGGAGGGGAGGAACATATCCCTCTTTGAGCGGAACGCGGTCACGGGGTGAATCAGTTGGATGCGTTATGGGATTCTCACTTCTTTTTTGGGGGTGGCGGAGCCAGTGGAGGCGGCTGTGGCGCGGGAGCACGGGGCGGTGGGGGCGGGGTTGAGTAACCGTCTCTGGTAGGTACGCGGTCTCGGGATGTGTCCTTCGGGTGTGTCATTGTGCCCTCACTTTTGGGCGGGTGGCGGCGGCGGTGGTGGTGGTGGCGCAGGGGCGCGTGGAGGGGGCGGCGGCGGAGTATATCCCTTTTTCACATAGTCACGCGGTGGTAGCGGCGTATTTGGGTTGTTCAACGTCTTTCCTCCAGCTATTAGGGTTTCAAGTGCGCTGACAAGTTTTCGAGTGCGAATGTCATCCATGACAGCAGACCGAGAAATAAGAGGCAAATCCCAACATAGTTGCACCAGTCTGTGACTGGCGAAAAGCGATTCTTAGGCCGTTGATAGTCGCGGCACTTCAACTCTTCCATGCCGCTTGCAATGTCGAAAATACAGGCTTTGTGGCTGAAGAGGAAAGAAAGCATCACACTGAGCAGACCGAATGAAAAAAGCCCCCAAGCGATTCCGAGCCACTTTAGCGAATAAACCTGTGGATTCGGAGCAACATCCTTGAGAAATGCAATCGAGGCACCGAACACGGCGGACCCGAATGCCAAAACCGCTTGGTCGAATGTCCGAGCACTCTCCCGAGCGGCATCAATCAGTCCTTTGCGCTCCTCCATATATTGCGCATGGTCTCTATCCTGTTGTTCGTATGGAATTTCCGGCATGTAGAAATTGTATTCCCGTTCGCTCGTCTGCGGAAACGGTTGGACTGTACGGAGCGGGGTACTGACCTCAATCGCAGCCCCTGAATTGCCTGAACTCGCTACAGCACCGTCAAAGCTCTCGGAGATGTGCGCGAGATTGGCCTTCACGGAGCCATCTGGCTTCGTGGCGGATGCTGCTCTTTGTCCAGCCCGAGGGTCATCATTGAGCCGCGAACGGCCTGAAGTCAAACAGTCGCGCTCTGGTGGCTGGCGTGCCACCAGTATTCTCGGTGCCGGGTTATCCATTCGCAACAAGCGCCGCCAAGACCGGGACTCCCGCCGGTTCTGGACAGGGTGGAAACCCAAGAGCAATAATCACTTGCAACTGTTCACTTGAGAACCAAGTGCCACATCTTGAGGATGAGGCCAGTGAGGCTGTTCCGGCGACGGACGCGCATTCCCGAAAAAGGAAGAAACAGATGTTGTCGCGTGATGCTTAGGCGAAGGGGGCATTCGGAAGCAAATGGCAAGAAATTCGACAATCAAAAACCTCGATGGAATCCTTGGTGCCGCAAAACGTTGGAAGGAACGGTGCCTCCTTGAAAGTGGCTCAGTATTCGGTGAGAGTCAACTGTGGACCGCTAACAACGTGGACTTGGTAAATAAGTATTTTGTGCAGAATCCCCTCGAAGGGAAACAAAAGTTCTTACAGAAGCTTAAGCAACAACTCACTCCGGCTGAACCCGCTGTCAAACAACTTGCCGCAGAAATGGTTTGGGCGCTACTCCTGTTCCCAAGCAACATCACCGGAACCACAAAGCGGAAGAACGTTCTTGAAGTTTGGTCTTGGTCAGGTGTGACTATCGACCAGAATCATCCAATGCTGGCAATCCTTGACTACGGCATAGGCTCGGGCGGGATTGCATATAGCAACAAGCGCCCACACGAACTTGCCTTCCTAACGGAACTGATGCAAGCGATGAAGGCTGAAGGGTCACCGGCATCCGCGTTGTTGTCTTCGAGTCCTTGGAGGTTCGGAAACTGGATTGACAACTTACCAAGCACAGGCAAACGTCAATTCCGGCACATGATGCTCTACATGCTTTTTCCAGATGAATATGAGCGCGTGTCTTCGACTACGGAGAAACAGAAAATCGTTCAAGCCTTTCCACAGTTCCTGAGTTCATACGCAGAGTCTCCCGATGAATCAGATTCAGTCTCGGTAGACCGCAAACTCGCTGTTGTCCGCAAGGGGCTTGAGCGGCAGTATCAAAACCAAGAGATTGATTTCTATGAGCCTCCAGTGAAGGCGCTCTGGAAGCCAGACAATGAAGGAGATTCTCCAGCGATTGAGACCACTGAGAGCGAGGAAGAGGTTGAAGCAGCGGTTATCATACCCTCCTATACGGTCGAAGCTGCGCTGGAGGATGTCTTTATGGAGCCCGAAGCCTTCCAAGAGATTCTCGATACCTTGAAGTTGAAACGGAATGTTATCTTGCACGGACCGCCCGGAGTGGGGAAATCATTTATAGCGCAAGAACTGGCATACGCGCTCATCAAGGCCAAAGACCGGGAACGAGTCAAATTCATCCAGTTCCACCAGTCTTATTCCTATGAGGACTTTATCGAGGGATTCAGGCCGATGCCTAACGGAACGTTTGAACTGAAGCACGGACTGTTCAGAACGTTCAGTGAAAAAGCACGGTCGGACCCGCAGAACAAATACGTGCTAGTGATTGACGAGATTAACCGTGGCAATCTCAGCAAGATATTTGGCGAGTTACTTTTACTCATTGAAACTGACAAGCGTTCTCAGAAGTATGCTCTGAATCTGGCGTATTCCCATGACAGCTTTTATGTTCCGGCCAATCTTTTCCTCATCGGACTGATGAATACAGCAGACCGCTCACTTGCTTTAGTTGACTACGCGATACGACGCCGGTTTGCATTCATCCCTCTCGTCCCGATGTTTGCATTCAAGAAGTTCCGCTCATGGTTGGCTGACAGAAGTTCCGAATCTTTAGCAGATGCGGTAATTTCCAGAGTTACAGAACTGAACAAAGTGATTGAGGATGACCCTGCGCTTGGTTCCGGATTCTGCATCGGTCACAGCTTCTTCTGTCCCGGAAAGCTGGAGAAGGATTTGGACGACAAGTGGTTCAAACGTGTAGTAAGGACGGAGATTCAGCCGCTCCTTGAAGAGTATTGGTACGACAATCCCAAACACTCTCAGAGCCTGATAGAGAAGCTGAACGCATTACTGTGAAGATTCCAATCCAGAACGTCTATTACCTGCTCTGCTTTGCATGGAAATATGCGCCACAGGAACTTGCGATTGATGTTGGCTCGATTCCAGCAAACTCGGACATCCTAGACTTGTGCTCGTATGTTCTCATTTCTGGAATGGACTACCTATTCAGGAGGGGATTGGATAGGGGATATTTGTTGCATGTGGAAGAAACGTCAGTCCTCAAGGGCCGTATCGACTTCACCGCAACCATCCGCTGTAAGCGACATGCGACAACTAGGGCGGTATGTCAGTTCGATGATTTGAACCCGAACGTACTTCACAACCAAATTATTCGTTCATGTGTCTGGACGCTGATGAGAACCAACCGTGTCAACCTTGAGTTGAGAGAACGCCTGAGCGCCACGTTCGCGAAGCTGTCCGGGGTTGACACTATCCGTGTCAGTGCTGGTGACTTTCGAAGAGTTCAACTTCACCGTAACAACCGCTATTATGCATTCTTGCTCTTCATTTGCCGGTTGGTGTATTCCCTAAAACTACCGGACGACAAAGCCGAGGGAAGCAACCAATTCAATGACCTACTGTCGGATGAGACAGTAATGGCGGATGTGTTTGAAGAGTTTCTGCGGAACTTCTACGCTCAGAAGCAGGGCGAGTTTAAGGAGGTCGGTGTTTCTTATCTCAAGTGGGATGCGTCAGCGAAAAATGAGAAGGATTTGAATCTCCTCCCGAGAATGGAAACAGACATCACGATGAGAAGCGGGGACAGAACCATCATCATCGACGCGAAATATTACAAGAACGCATTGCAGGAGCATCAAGGCGCGAAGAAAGCCCATTCTGAAAATCTGTACCAGCTTCTTGCATATTTGAGGGCAGAGTCCTCGCGCAACTCGGCCATAAAGCCAGAGGGTATGTTGATATATCCAGTTGCGGAGAATGCCTTCAGTGCTTCATTCACAATCGACGGGTACCCTATAAGGCTGTTTACACTGGATTTGAATCAGCATTGGGAACAGATTGAGAAGGACTTGCTGAGCCTCCTTGCTCCGGAGCCGTGGGTGAAAATGACGGCATCCGAGAATATTGGCAGAAACTTACCGGAGCCTTTACCAAGCCTATCGGTGCATTGATTGGCTCACTGGCTGTGTGGAAGAGAGTGGAGTTCGACCAGAATGGAAACCTATACTCTGAAATCCAAGGCAACGCAATCGACACTGCGTGACGGGCAGGAGACTCGCCTCTACGACGTGATGGAAGAACTCGGCGGCGGTACAGTTGCGTTGGAAGCGATTGTCAAGCAATGCGAGTACCGCCGCTACCAGACCAAGACAGAGACAGTCAGCAACTCCGTCGCATGGCATTTACGTCGATGGCTGAAGGATGGAATTATTCAGAAATCGCAAGCATGATGGGCCGGATTCACGACGCACCGAGGAGGCTGTCAGATAGCGTGTTGATAAATTCTGCGACGGTGGAGAGCGTACGGGTGCTTGGCGGGAACACCGTGGAGGACTCGTGATGCGACAGGTCGTTCCGGAGGCCGATGACGGCCAGAAGCATCTTCTCTGTTCGCTCATCAATAATTTGGGCTTCTCTCAACCGGGTGAGAACCTTGGTCGGCGAATTTGGAAACGGCAGTCCATCCACAGTGAGACCTCGCCCACCTTTCGTCCAAAATAGCTCCGCAAGTTGACTGTGGCTTGGAGAGGACATTTGCTGACTGAAGTTCTTGCCCTGCACGTTGACAGGGTTCGGTAGGCTGGCCGTCCAACGACTGAGTATGGCCGCTTCGGTTGCCAAGTAGGCGTAGTGCTGAGATGCAGTGTAGAACCCATATTCAAATCGGCCAAACAGGTAAAGTCGCTTTGCAATTTGGAAGGTTCTCTTCACAGAATCCGGAACCTGTGGAATCAAAAGTATCTGTGCAAGTTCACTTTGAACGTCAGTCAACGAAGGTATGAGTCCAGTGTCAATCCGAACAAACAAAGATGATAGCAAATCGGGACACAATACCTCGGCATCATCGAGCACTGGTTCTGGTGAGAGCCCGTACTTCTTGTTGAAGTCAGTCGCCATGAATCGTCAACTCCGCAAGTAGCATAGCCTAATAGAGCAGTCCCCCATTACTTTGGCTGTTTAGTGAAACTGGCTAAATGCACTGAGGAAGCTGGTTAATAAGGTCTGTACGAGGTTCGAACCACCCCAACCACCCATCCGCCCCATCCCGGTCGCCCGAACGCTGTAGGGGGCACTGCGGATGGGAGGGCGGTGAAGGTCACTTTTCCGGTTTTCTCCCCCAAAAGTGAACCTGACCGGCTCCGATGCAGCACTAGAGTATACCGCTTTGAACCATCCGTCTAAACTTGACTTATACTGGGAAATTGCGAGGTAAGTATGCGACTCACCGCCTCCGACATCGTAAGTCTGTATCGTCCAACACTATGCTCCCTTCGCCTGTACCTGCGTGAACACGGTGTTCCGGAATCTGAGCCGAGTGCTTTTGACCAAATCATCCAGACTCTGGGGCGAGTACACGAGCAAAAACATCTCGCCACGCTGGGAGCTTACGAGGACATCTCTGAGGTTGGGCGAGACCAGCGGGTTCTGCGAACCTTGGAAGCTATTCGGAATCGCGCCCCGGTGATTTACCAAGCGGAATTTGAGTACGCCCTCATAATAGACGGAAGCCCAGTCGCTGTTGTTGGACGTCCTGATTTCCTCATTCTTGACGGTGACAATTACGTTATTCGCGATTCAAAACTTTCCCGTCAGGTCGATGAGAAGCATCATGAGGAAATCGCTCTCCAGCTACAACTTTACGGCTGGCTATATGAACGCGCTGTGGGCATACCGGCAAAGCGACTGGAAGTGCATACAGGCACAGGTGCGATTGTCGAGGTTCCCTACGATGGCGGCGAAGCCGGACTCGCGAAACTGGCCGAGGTGCTGGCACTGAAGCAGTTGACTACAGAGCCTTACGAGCCTGTGGGTTGGACTAAATGTGGCAGTTGCGGATTTGCTGAAACCTGCTGGCCGAGGGCGCTCGAACAGCAGGACGTTTCCCTTGTCATGGAGGTTGACCAAGGTCTGGCGCGTCAGCTTCACGCTGATGGCATCTGCACTGCCGCAGAACTCGTTTCCGGTTATGACGCGAACCGGCTGAGCGGGTTAAAGCGCCCATGGGGAGCCAGGCAACAGAAGGTCGGCAAGAAGGCCGACAGGATTCTTCTCAATGCCGAGGTATTGATTACCAAGCAGGAGCGGATTCTGGCGTCTCCGGCTCTTCCCGCCAGCGAGAATTTCGTCATGTTCGATTTGGAGGGCATGCCTCCCCAGCTTGACGACTTAGAAAATATCTATCTATGGGGAATGCAGGTCTACGGAAAAAGCCCAAGCAAATTCATGGGTGTCACGTCAGGGTTCGGAGTAGATGGCGACCGCGAAGGATGGGAGAAATTCCTTGACACGGCGAACAATATCTTTACCGAGTACGGCGAAATTCCATTCGTACATTGGCACCATTACGAGCGCGTACACATTGACATGTACGTCCAGCGTTATGGCGACCCAGCCGGAGTTGCGGCACGTGTGCTTGCAAATCTGCTCGACCTACTGCCCGTCACGAAGAATGCGATTGTTCTCCCGTTGCCGAGCTACAGTCTCAAGGTTGTCGAGCAGTATGTCGGCTTTAAGAGAAGTCAGGACGAGTATGGCGGCACTTGGGCGATGGCTCAGTTCATATTGGCGACCGAGACCGAGGATGAAGTGAAGCGGGACAGTTTGATGGCGGAGATTCTTAAATATAACGAGGAAGATTTGGCGGCGACGTGGGCGGTGCTTGAATGGTTGAGGAAGAAGAATCATGACTTAGCACAAACGTCAATCTATCTGAGTGGGACAGGCGTTCTCGCAGTGGAAGATTGAACAACCCGAACTTTTCGAACAATTCCAGTTTTGGGTTATCGCGCATGAGGCGGACTAGGCTGTGGCCGCCCCGGTATCCTCCTCGGGTGGGACATCGTGCTCCAAGATATAAATACAACGCTCGGACTGTTCATCGTCGTGGGGCATGGGCTGGCCGCAGACGCTGCACGGCAGACCGGCGTCGGGGTCTTTCGACAGGACAAGCTTGCCGCCGCTGCCCTGTACACAGAGCATCTCCTTATGCTTTTCCCGCACGTGACGGATGAAACCAATAACTCCAATCAAGGGAGCCTTGCAGCGGGGGCACGGGTGGATGCAACGCTCACAAGCCCACCACGGGTTGCCACAACCGGAACAAATCGGGTCAGGACTCTCTTCACCAGACAACTTCAATGTCTTCTGTATCATCATTAGTATCCTCCGTTGAAAAAATAAACGAACCGCAAGGCGCGTCAGCGCCGGAACATTCCGTTACATTAGCTTCTCTTACATTTTGTTTGGTTAGGTTAGGTTTGGTTGTCCCGAGGGGAAGTCCGTTTGTCACATCATTCTTGTAATTATTGAGTTTGGGATGCAGCGCGTACCCAGCGTGACCCCCGCACGAGCACAGCGTGAGGTCAGCGCAGTACCTGCATGGGGTCAGCGTGACCTCTACGTGGGGGTTGCGTGACCCCTGCGTGGGGTCTGCATGGGGTCTGCGCGGGTACTGCATGACTCTCCCGCAGTCAACACAGCGGAAAAGATGCCCCCACTTCTCAAGAAACGTCCGCACGTTCCGTATGTCGCGGCAGCGCAACCGAGCGGCCAGCACCTTGTGGTCGAACTCGATTCGCTCGTGCTGCCATAGCTCCAAGAGGATTGCGAAGTACACTCCCCACATCGTCTCGTTCATTTCGTGAACGTGTTCATCACCTAACCAGTCCATCCAGTTGATGGGCAAGAAAGGTGGGACGCGGTCCTCGACTGTGAAAGAAGACTTACCCGGCTTAACCTCTATGGTTTCGCCGGTCGTCTTGTCTGTGAATTTGCCTTGTAGCTTGCGTGGTGGCATGCCTATACCTCCGCCTTGCCAGGTTTGCGGTCAGTAGCGATGCTTGCCACGGGCTGACCGGTCACTGGAAGTTCGTCTTTCCACGGCAAAACAACATAGACGAATCCGCACCGAAGCTTCCACGCTATCTCGGTCGGCAGCGGAGCCACGTCGCGAATGGTTTTGTAATGGAGCTTGCGGCAGTTTGGGCAGATGAAACCGATGACGACCTCAAACTCGGGAAATCTTTTGACGTTGGAAATTAAGACGTACCTGACAGTAGTTGGGTTCATTTAGACTCCTCCTCGCGGGCGCGAACAATCCGTGCCAGCACGGAATCGTCAATGTGCTTGCGGCGGGTGATGCCAAATGCTGCCGCAGTGCGCCTCACCGTGCTCATGCTTATATTTAGCCGTTTGGCGATGACAAAATATGGCTCATCGCTTTCCCTAATATATGCCGCAATAGCGGCGAGAATTTCTTGCTTATCTGTTTTGGGCATCGTAGTGCCTCCTTGAAATGTGCATCTGCCCATGAATCCAAAAGTTCATTTATTCATTCATTATTTTTTTTGGGGGGTGGCTGTTGGCATTTGTCTCCTCCGATACGGCTAATGGTCTTGGCCGTGGACCAACTTTGCGGGAAATCCCGCTACGTTCTGCAATCCGCTGAATGGTCGCCAAACTAATGCCGTTTGCATCGGCTATTTGTTGATATGTGCGGTGCTCGTCCGACAGTTGCTGTCGTACAGAGCCGTATATTTCGTTCCGGACTGACCGGATGGCCTCAAGCAAACGCGATTTTGTTTTTCTCATAAATCTCTCCTTAGCTACTAGCTTGGTGCTTGTAGCTCTATACCTATAACATGATAGTTGGAATATTTCACGACTAATTTACGAAGGCCACAGAATCCCAACAGATTTGGGAGATTTCAGATTGAGTCGGGGTTACGACTTATTATTTGAGTTTTTTAGGGAGGCTGGGAGAGGACGCAATTTTCTCAACAAAACTGGAAATTTCGGTCTTAAACAAAAAAGTAGAATGGCAAACGCTATTATTGGAATTAGCAAAGGAAGTAAAGTGACGGTCAAGACTGAAATGTAGGGGGACAGGCTGACTGAGATTACCATCGAAGTCTGTCTCACAATATAGAAGTATAAAAAAGAGATGCCTAAAATACCCCGGCACTCATTACTTGCACATCGTCGGTTCCTCCACTAGGTGTTCTTAGAACGTTTCATTTTCATCCGATATTTATTCCACCTCGCTTTTACCGCTTCTCTAATTCGCACACGGCCTTTTGGAGACACATTATGCGTCTTACTTCCTTGGCCGCTGAGTAAAGCGGCTTTCTTCTCTTCTGCCTGTTCCCTTGCGCGTTCTACGGCATACTCGACCTCGGCAACTTCTTGACAATAATCAGAACAGTACTTCTTTCGATATTTGGTAACTATGAAGTAAGGGAACTGAGTACAGTTTGTGATTGCACACAGCCGAAGTTTATGTGTGTTGTGCTCTAGCCATTTTAGAGCGCATTCAGTCTTCTTACACCACACCGCGACGTCCGGTCCGGGCTCGGTGCCGCCTTTTGCTCGGCGGATGAGGTGCTGGAACTCTCGCACTTCAGAAAGGAGACGAGTGGCCGGGGCTTTGGGACTATCTCCCGTAATCGCTCGATGCCAAATGACACGTAACTGATGGCGGAGCATTTCCTCATAGATGGCCCTATCATTCATTGGTTTGCTAGACGGGCGCACATTCGGACTCTTCCAAACCGTGCTCTCCATTCGCCATCTGGCATATTTCGGTAAACTCTGGAGATTCTTGTGAGACAAATCGGGGAACCAGTCTTTAAATTTCTGAATCTCTGTTCTTTTGCCAGAGGCCACGGCCTGTAAGAAATCCACTCGGTCCTTTACCGATGGCGTTCGTCCTTCTCTATTCATTTCAACTCCTGCATAGCGTGACATAAATATCACTCAATAGGACTAGTTTCTTAACGGCCCGTGTGCAACTACTTTTTTAAATGTGTGCCATCCGAGTCAACATATTCTCCCGTGCCCTGTTTCCTGCGCTACCACAAGGGACTTGTTGAGTCACGCCGCTAATGTTACTATCGCAAATCCCGAAACGTGCAGTGAGTTATATGTCCGTATCTAATCAAACCTATTAATGGCGATGTTGAGCAAGAAATTCCCAAAGAGGAAAGAGACATGTCAATACTCTCGACAATGGAATTGAAATCGCATACGGCGAAGACCTTTGTTGCAGCAACGCAGGTTGTTCTAATGCCAAAGGCAAAGAGCGGAACGACTCTTGGTCAACACAGCAAGGCGGGAATGCTGTTTCCCAAGGGATATAACGAGTCACACCGCTTTTGTTACTTTCACAAATCCAGAAGCGTGCAATGAGTTATACATCCGTATCTAATCAATAAATAGCGTTAATGAGTAAGCAGAATACAGCCTCGACGAAACCAGTCGGTCAACGTAGGCAAAGTCAACATCAACACTAACCCACCCGGTAGAGCCCGGAGAGAGGCAGAAGGATACAAATGGAGAATTTAAGAGGTCTAGTCATGGGGTTTTTCAAGGAGATGAAGAACAGTCCGAATGATATGGGCGAGGTTCTTACACCGCAGACTTCAATGTTGCTCACTCACGGTGGAGGCTGGAAGGGAATCGGATACAGCTTGATTGCTACGTCTCCCGAGATGGTGTCGGAGGCGGTATGGGGCAAAAAGAGGATGGTGCTTGCTTCGCAGGGACCTGAGGCTATCGCTGACTTTGATGCGTGGTTCTACGCAGGAATTAAGCAGGGATATGTTCCCGGCTGGCGATATTACATTTCCCATCGGCGCTGCATCATGGACAACACGGAATTCAAGAACGCCATCGTGTATCGCCGTGATACCAAGGACGGCTCTATCTTGGTTGAATTTGTCCCGTCTGACAACTCTGGAAAGGTCAATACAAAGCTCCTTGCTGAAGTTCTGAGCGAGGAAATGAACGTGAAGGGCGCGGCTGACGAATTCATGAATCTGTCAAAAGTCTTGGAACATGGGGCGCGAGTTATTTGGACATTCAGCGGTGACAAGAATGCCGCGTAAGAGGCGATGTAAGGTCCAGTAATTTCCTGTACTTCTACAAGGGATTTGTTGAGTTACACCGCTTTTGTCACTTTCCCAATGCGTCCTTATGACGGGAGTTATTCGTGACGAGTTTAATAAGAGTATGAGGAGCAACGTTAGGCGAGTATTGGTTGCTGACATGAAGGAGTGCAGTAATGAGTTTATTCCGGCGCAACACAAACCAGCAGTCATGGTCGAGTTACACCGATTATGTAACCCAAGCAATGCGAACATATCGACCCGAGTTACTAACACGGCTATCCTCATAATTAGACCTAGCAACTAAGTGAGTAAATGCGATGGAGGCAATGAATCATGACTAAACTCTCGACAATGAAATCGAAATCGCAAACAGAGGAGACCTCCATTGTTGCAACGCATGTAGTTCTGATGCCAAAGGCAAAGAGTGGAGTGACACTTGGCCAAGACAGCAAAGCGGGGATGCTCTTTCCCAACTACGCTCAGATGCTAGCACCGACGCTGGACGAGTACATACGCGACCGGGTTCCAGAATGCACAAGGCTGCACAAGCTCTTCCAAGGGCGGGTCAGAGAGCTACTGGCTGCGCTAGTGGAGATGGAGAGGCGATTCAATAAGCAGCCGGGTGCAAGAACAGACTTGCATGAATTGAAGGAGCCGACTTGGCATGGATACCTCCAGAGCATTGGGGTGAATGCCAACACGTTCAGGTCGTGGAAGCACAGGTCTGCTGCGGTCACGCAACTGAACGAGATGGTTGACCCGAAGCCAGCAGCGAACCCTACAAAGCAACACAGTGCCAGCAGCAGCACCGGCAACGCTAATGGCGGACGAGTTGATTTTGACGAGAAAACATCAGACCTCCTTGCCAAGGCCGGGGCGCGGCTGGCAGAGAAAGTTCTCAATCCCTTGCTCACGAAAGCAGAGTGCATGAGGGAGGCCGAGGAATTCAAAGAAGCATTCGCTACTGGAAACAGCGTTGACACCAGTGACACGATTACGGCGTTCACAATCGAACTCAACGAAGAGGAAATTGACTTTCTGAGGTACCTCGCTACCGGAAATCAAAAAGGGAAGTACAGGAAAGTAAAGGTTCTTTGCGACAAGTACGGAAAGAAGACCGGCACGGTCGATGACCGCATGACATCAATGGTGTACCTATTCGAGCGCATCGGCCTTATTCGTGACCCCGATGGTGAATTTGTAATATGTGACGACCCTGCTGTATGGAACCTCATTGATGAGCAGTACACAAAACGAGAACAGCAGGATAAGGCGGCTTAAAACTCAGTATTTAACCACAGTCACGGTCGAGAAGGAGAAGCAATATGAAATGCCACCAAAGAGTAATCCGCGAAGCTGCTGCGGCCAACCCTGAGCCGGATGAACATCTGAAGAAGGAAGCTGCTGCAAGTCTGGCGAACGCTTCGGTGCGTGAGATACCGTTCTCTCTCGCTAAATCGGTCATCATTAAGTATGAATATTTAAAAAATACGGGGCATACTCGGTGGAGCTTTGGACTCTTCTTTAAGCACCCCGTGACCGGCGTTGAGTACCTCGGTGGCGTAGCCTGTTTCGGCGCGACTGCTGGTAGCAACGTCGCGGCAAGCATTTGCGGCAAGGAACATGCCCATGAAGCTTGCACTTTGGTTCGCGGAACTTGTTTGCCGTGGGCTGACCGAAAGGTTGAGTCGAATGGAAAAGTACACACTGGAGCCGCAGCTTCCTTTCTTATCACCCGCGCCTGTGACCTCATGACGGCCAAGGGAAAGTATTGCTTCATAACAAACAGCGATGAAAGCGCCGGGGAGGTCGGCACGGTCCTTCAGGCTTCTAACTGGTATTACGTCGGGAAGGGGGGTACCGACATGGTGCAGCACCGTGCCGATGGCCGCATCATTGGCTCCAAGATTATCGCCACCAAGGTCAAGTCCCGTGTTGGTCTGCCAAGTAGAAAACGGGGTGCCTCCATCGCTGATGTCGATGCGTGGGCACAGCGGATGAGAGCAGAAGGCAAGGTGGTAAAGGGCAAAGGGTTCCACCAATATGTGCAGACCCGCTCCCGCACTGAGGCCAAAAAAGAATTGGTTGCAGCGTACGGCGAGTTTGTACCCACTACACCCAAGCACAGGTATGTTCACTTCGCTGGTGACAAGCGAAAGAAGCGGGAACTTCAGAAGGCACTGATGCTGACGCCCCTTCCTTATCCAAAGCGGGAGACGGGATGAGGTTTCACTATCGGCTCCAAAACTAGCCCCCTATTCCGCAGACAGAGCGTTGTAGGGTAAACGACAACCGAAGGACGAACAAGAAACAACTTGCAGTAGTCAAGCACCGCTGACGCCGAAAGAGAGGCTCTCATGCGGACGGGAGAACTGTTGTCTTAAACGACAGCCAACACAGGAATAGCGGAAAGAGAAAGGGGAACAAAATGTATAAGGACGCACAACAGGAAAGCCGCCAGATGTACCTACCAGATAATGCTGGTGTTGATTCGGCGAAAAGAGCCGTCATCTATGAAACTTGGACACGCAAAAGTCCCGGCGAGGATATATGGCTGGTCTTCGTGAATGCAGTAGGAAATGAAGGCGATGAACTAACCTTCGCCTACCCCTGCAATGTGGAGCCGGGTGTCACGGTAAAGAAAATCATCCGCCGTGTACAGCTACAGCATGAACAATTTGGTCGGCCTCCAATAAAGGGGCGGGCTCAGGTCATCCACGTCACTCAGGACTTCATCAACGAACTTCGAAGCGGAATGGTGGTGGAGCCCGGAAGAGGTGTTTGCGATTTCTGCTGCAACGATACACCAGCAGTTACGAAGTTTGATGCTCGCGACTTCGTGATGCAATCAGGAAAGTTCTCGCGAGGAGGGTGGATGGCATGTCCCTCATGCTCCAAGTTAGTCGAATCGCGAGACATGGAGGGTTTGGCGAAACGGATGGTCGAAACCAGCGGCATCAACAGCGAAAGGTCATGGGAAGTAGTACGTCGTCAGGTTCAGGACTTTTTTCTGCACAAAATTGAACAGACGCATGTATCAGGAATGGAATTTGTCAAGCCTGATGGGCACGACCCATGCAAAGTGTAGCAACAGCGTTGACGCAACTATCGCAGCGTTGAAGGCGCTGTAACACCAAACAAGGCCGGTGCAAACCACCGACCACAACAGCCAGCCAAGCTGGCAACCGCCCTTACCCAAGTATGGCGTGAGTGCGTGGAGTCGCCGGTAGACCGGTGAAGAAGGGAATTTCACTATGGCAAAGAGCAAGTCGCAAATTATGGATGCTGTGCTGCTGGGCAGTATCGAGTGGGCAATCGCCCGTAAGGCCGCTTTTGAGATGGCTACAAAACTCCAGTATGAAGTTGATGGCCTCAACATGCAGGACAAGGATGCCTACTCGCCGATGGCATGGCTCAATATCTGCCGCCATTTGCGGGTTGTGACCGATGGAATGACCGTGATGCGGCTGCTGGCCGAAGGCAAGACAAACGCACAAATCACCGAGGCAACTGGCATTCCGGTCGGCTCGATTGCCGCCTACAAGGCGTGGAACACCATGTACGCCGAGGCACTGATAGCTGGCGTCAAGCGTCATGTGACGCTCAAGGGACGCAACGATGCCGAGCGCCAAGCGGACGCCGGGTTTCTCCGGTCGTGCGGCATTGCATTTGACGTGCAGCAGGAGGGCAGCGATGAATAATCTTGTCGATATTGACGCCGCCCCCACGGTCGGTCTTCCCGGCTGCACCTACATCTATTCGCCCAAGGGCGAGGCGGGCGAATACGCACCGCTGGCAGCGAATCCATATCGCGGATGCGGCCACAAGTGCTCCTATTGTTACGTACCCCTCGTCCTTAAAATCAAGCGCCCTGAGTTCGACGCCGGGGCAACACCACGTCCGGATTACCTCGCTAAACTCCGCAAGGACGCACGCAAGTACCAAGCGGCAGGGATTACTGAGCAGGTGATGCTCTCTTTCACTTCCGACCCTTACCATCCCGGCAACACTGCGTTGACGAGGGACTCGATTCTCACCCTGCAAGAGCATGGACTCGGGGTTTGCACGTTAACCAAGGGCGGCACCCGGTCTCTGCGCGACATCGACTTGTTCCGGTCCGCACGGGATGCGTTTGCCAGCACCTTGACGAGCCTTGACGACTCGTTTTCACGCAAATGGGAGCGTTCAGCCGCATTACCTTCCGACCGGCTCAATGCGTTGCAGACTTTCCATGAGCGTGGCATCTTCACGTGGGTATCATTGGAGCCCACCTTGGACGTGGAGGCCAGCCTTGCCATTGTCCAAGCTACACATCAGTACGTTGACCTCTACAAGGTCGGGCGGGCGAACTACCTCAAAGAGGTTACCCGTTGCACGGATTGGCGAGATTACACGCTCAGGATGATTGACCTCTTGCAGCGTTTTGGTGCCGCTCATTACATCAAGCATGATTTGCAACCGTACCTTCCGGCTGGGTACTACAACCCGATGCGTGTCGCGCAGCACTTTTTGGGGAAGGCATAGCAGATTATGGCTCACTTCAGGCTCTATAAAACAGGAACTATCGCTCATGTGGAAGCTTGCATCATTGAGGCGCTTCGCACCGACGAGTGTTTGACGACCACCGAGATTACGTTGCATCACCGGTTGCTCAATCATTTCCATGGGATGCGGACACTCGACATCCGTCAGGTGAACCGCGTGCTCAAGCGGATGGTTGCGGATGGTCGTCTTGAATCTGGCTTTCACGGTCAGGGGATGTACACAGGGCGGAACTATCACCTTGCGTCAAAGTAGGAAATAAAACGAAAAAACAGTGGCCGCACGCCTTTGCGAGCCACGGGGGATGGAGTCGTGACCAGAGAGTTAATTCTCTGTGTGTAGTTGCCCCTAAGTGTTCTGTGTGCGAGGCAGTCACGAGCAGTCGCACAAATCGACCTGCACACTGGTTCTGTTCCAGCAGAGGGCGGCGTTTCTGACCGCGTGGTGGGTCGATGCCTTGATTGCGTTGTCGGCAATTAAAGGGCAGCTCCAAGGTGACTTCATTAGGCAATCCAAGTAGGGCGGTGACGCGTCCATGGGATTGCTTTGTGCAAATACCTGAATCGCGAATCAACTTAAACAGGCCGTACGAAGGATTCAAATCCGGGGAGGACTTCCTTGGGTTTGAGCCCTATGTGGCTCCGGAGGAGGCGGCAGAATTTCTAAAGGTCACGCCTCGGCGTGTGAAGGATATGGCACGTGCTGGGGCCATTCCGGCACACCCTTTCGACCCAAATGCAGAGAGAAAAGAGTGGCGTTTTCTCCTGTCTGAACTCTCGGCGTGGATGCGGAACAACTCCGGAAAGAAGCGCCGAGTTTAGAGCAGTCGGATTTTTCAAGGCACAGCGGTATAATTGGTCCGCTTAGGCGGTATCCGTGGTTGCCAAAATTGGAGAGACATGGCAGACACGAGGTATCAAGAAGGCAGTCTGAAGAAATTCAGGGCAAAGCAAGGCATGGTTTGGAGATTGCGGTATTTCGCTACTCGGTGTTCCGATGGAAAGTGGTCAGAGCAGACCCCGTTATTTGTGGGAGCGATTACTGATTTTCCAACGGAAAAGAAAGCTCGTACCGAAGCGGTAAGGCTGAAATTGATTGAACAAATCAACCGAACCTGCGTTCCAGTCAGTAAGGTCACATTTGGTTTCATCGCAAGAGACTACATTCGCATGAACCTTGCAGATGATGCCATAAAGCCCAAAGCCAGCACGACGAGGTACACGGAACGTCTCATTATCAGCAAGCATCTGCTTCCTCGTTGGGATGAAGTGCCAGCTATCGAGATGAAGGCTTTGGCAATTGAACAATGGCTGAAGGGCGAGTCTGTTGACACTCCGGGGGAGAAAAAGCAGGAATGGGAATCCCTGACCAAATGGCGTCGAGAGATGAACGACATTTTCCTTCATGGACAGAAACACGACTTCATACCTGAGACGTGCAACCCGATGTTGAAGGTGAAGGTCAAGGCTTCGAGTTCAGCCTACGTTCCAATCATTCTGACGCCGAAGGAGACGTTCTTAATCCTCAACACCCTACCCTTGCTACAGCAGACGATGGTTGTGCTGGACGCAGCGACCGGAATCCGTTACAGCGAGATTGCTGGACTCCAGTGGAAGGATGTGGATTGGAAGAACAACTGTATCCGCATCGAACGTCGGTGGATTCGGGGCGACGTGGATAAGCCCAAGACGAAAGCGTCCAAAGCTCCCGTTGCGATGTCAGAGGTACTCGCCGCCTACCTGTTGGCGTGGCGTCGTGAAACGAAGTACGGCAAGGAAACAGACTGGGTTTTTGCCAGTGACAGGAGCAAGGGCAAGAGCCCACGGGTTGGGAACATGCTGGTCCGCAGCTACCTGTACCCGGCAGCAGTCAAGGCAGAGGTTCTCACGGAGGCGATTCAAAAGGTGAAGAAGCTGGACAAGGAGACCGGGAAGGAGGTTGAAGTTGAAAAGGTCATCTACTTTGACAAGCATGGCAAACGAGTAAAGCGGTTTGGTTTCCACCAATTCCGCCACAGCCTGTCTAGTTTCTTGACGACAAAGAAGAAGGTTGACCCAAAGACGGCTCAGACCGCATTACGTCAGAGCAACGTGGCATTTACGCTAAACTGCTACACGCAAACCGACAATGAGGAGCTTGTTGCGGCTCAGAACATGATGCTCGACGCAATCTTCAACACTGCGACCAGGGTGGTTCAATAGCCTTGGGTGAAATCTTGGGTGAGATGGAATGGCCTTGGAAGCCGTAAACCACTGATAAATATGGTAGGCACGACTGGACTCGAACCAGCGACCTCTTCCGTGTCAAGGAAGCGCTCTAACCAACTGAGCTACGCGCCTGCAAGGACTATTCGATAGTCTATCAGGATCGCGTCGGCGGTGAAAGAAGAGGCTGTCGGCCTCTGCCGGCGATGCTATACCATGATGGACCAGGAACTTCTTATACGACCGGGGCGTATGGTGCTGCGAGTGAAAACCTTGCTATGAACGAAGTAGTTACGACGAGACGATTAAACCCATTCCGCGCCGCTCCGAACCTGCTCTCACTGCTGCGCATCTGTCTGGCGCCATTTCTGGTTGCCGCGATCCTCGATGGCCACTACAAACTGAGCTTTGGCCTGTTTGTGGCGGCCGGATTAACCGATGCGCTGGATGGCACGTTGGCCCGCATGTTGAAGCAGCGCACCATGCTGGGCCAATACCTTGATCCGGTTGCCGACAAGCTGCTGCTGAGTACGCTGTTCCTGGTGCTCACGCACCAGAATCTGATTCCCATGAGGGTGACGGTCCTGGTTTTCGGCAGGGATTTGGGGATTCTGCTGGTCGCGGCCATTCTTTACGCGGCAGCGGGAAGGCGGGACTTCCATTCCAGCATCTTCGGCAAGGCCAACACCCTGGTTCAGGTCGGCGCGGTGGCGGCCGTGCTGCTCCATCAGCTCACTGCGGCCCGCTGGATTGCGGACTGCCGCATGGCGGCGCTCGGCGCCACAATGGTGCTGACCGTGGTATCGGGCCTGCATTACGCATGGTTGGCGTCCAGGCGAGTGGGCGCGCCAGCGGCCAACGGCCACGGTACATAGGACTCAACCCAGAATCTCAGAGGTTGTCGTCGGCGGCTTCTTCCGGTTCGACGGTTTCTTCGATCTCCATGTCCCTAAACTCTTCGGAGTCAAAGACTTCGCCACAATCCATACACTCGACAAATTCGGTGTCTTCGTGCCTGGAAACGATTCGGACCCTGGGGTGTTTGCAGATGATTGGCATCGCTTCAGAATTGGTTGAATAAACTGCTCTTTCCGCCAGATTGTAGCGGTCTTTTCCTGAATTGAAAACGAGAATCTGTTGAATATTCCTGTTCTCGCAGTAGATTTTCACTGCGGAACCGAAAGATTGCAGGGTGGACTTGTAATCCCGACAGAAACGGTCGTATACTAAATACGGACCGAAGAAGTCGGATATTACCTTGCTCAAGCTGACTAAAAAAGCGGATTACGGTTTGATCGCGCTCAAGTACCTTGCCGAGCACCCGGAGAAGCCTGCGCTCAGCGCTAAGGATGTTGCCGATACGTACGGCATTCCGGCGCAATTGCTGGCCAAGATTCTACAGCGGCTCACCAAGACCGGCCTGTTGCGCTCGCACGCCGGGATGAACGGTGGCTATGCTTTGGCCAGGGATGCACGCGAGATTTCGGCCTATGAGGTGATTCTCGCCATCGACGGGCCGTTTTTCATTACCTCCTGCACCAAGGGCAAGAAGGGTTGCGAGCTGACGCCGAGTTGCACCATCAAGGAGCCGCTGGCGCGAGTGAACGACACCATCGTCGGCGTGCTGAAGAGCATCAGCATTCAAGATCTGGCGGAGCACGAGCAACCGGCGGGACGAGACCGGAGAGGACAAGCCAAAGAAGAGGCCAGGCTAGTTTCTCTCACGCTGTAACAGAAGTTTTCCCCTTCCGCGCGGAGCGGAGTAGAGCATGAATGAGAATGGAGATCAAATATGAGTACAATTACCAGCCAAGTTGAAGCGCCGCCGGGCGTGAGTTTGCCTATTTATATGGACAATCATGCCACCAGCCCGCTGGATCCGCGCGTTCTGGAGGCGATGATGCCTTACTTCACCAGCAAATTTGGCAACGCGGCCAGCCGCAACCACTCCTTTGGGTGGGAAGCGGAGCAGGCCGTGGAGAAGGCGCGCGAGCAGATTGCGCGGCTGATCGGGGCCACCGCCAAGGAGATCATCTTCACCTCCGGCGCCACCGAATCGAACAACCTGGCCATCAAGGGCATCGCGGAGATGTACCGCGAGCGCGGCAACCACATCATCACCCAGGTGACCGAGCACAAGGCGGTGCTGGACACCTGCAAGCGCCTGGAGAAGCACGGCTACCGCGTGACGTATCTGCCGGTGAAGGCTGATGGGCTGATCGACCTCGACGACCTGAAGCGGGCCATGGACGACAAGACCATCCTGGTTACCATCATGGCGGCCAACAACGAGATTGGTGTTTTACAGCCCATCCGCGAAATCGGCAAGCTCTGTCATGAGAAGGGCGTCATCTTCCATACCGATGCGGTGCAGGCGGTGGGCAAGGTTCCCGTCAACGTGATCGCCGACAACATTGACGTTTTGTCGCTCTCCGGACACAAGATTTACGGACCCAAGGGCGTGGGCGCGCTCTACGTTCGGCGGCGCAATCCAAGAGTGCAGATCGCCGCCCAGATCGACGGCGGCGGCCACGAGCGCGGCATGAGGTCCGGCACGCTCAATGTGCCCGGCATCGTGGGCCTGGGCAAGGCCTGCGAGATTGCCTATGAGGAGATGGACTCCGAGGCGGCCTATCTGCGCGGCCTGCGCGACAGGCTGAAGAACAAGCTGGAGTCGGAGCTGGACTACGTTCATGTCAACGGCTCCATGGAACACCGTCTGCCCGGCAACCTGAATATGAGCTTTGTATACGTCGAGGGCGAGTCGCTGCTGATGGGCATCAACGACATAGCGGTCTCCAGCGGTTCTGCTTGTACTTCTGCGACGCTTGAACCGTCTTATGTATTGAAGGCGTTGGGGCTGGGCGACGATGTAGCGCACAGTTCCATTCGTTTCGGGCTGGGCCGCTTCAATACACAGGCGGAAGTGGATTACGTCGCTGCCAAGGTCATCGACGTGGTGAAGAAGTTGCGCCAGCTTTCACCGCTCTACGAGATGGTGAAAGAGGGCATCGACCTGACCAAGATTCAATGGGCGGCGCACTAAACAGTGATCAGTGGACAGTGATTAGTCTCTGGTTCACCGGCACTGACCACTGACATAAGGAGAGAAAGGCATGAAAAGCAA